>Ga0226835_1000056_pt1 | contig 251292 bp, 248 predicted proteins | sample LAC_MetaG_1_FD_163627 | JGI IMG/M metagenome (GOLD analysis project Ga0226835, IMG submission 163627) | Anaerobic ammonium oxidizing microbial communities from anammox membrane bioreactor (MBR) in UC Berkley, California, United States -... | ecosystem: Engineered > Bioreactor > Anaerobic >...
TGAGGTGATCTGAACGGCTGTCATATCCTCACAAAACAACCGAACAACTTGCCGAGTTTTAGCCTCTGAAATATGTGAATGCTTTAAATACTTGTTTTCCATCTGTTATTTAGTGTAACAAAGATGGCTAAACTAGTCTTGAACCATATTCTAATAGGTGAAGATATCAAGCCACAAGATTTAATAGATGAAAATGGCTGTGCAACGGAAGAAATGTTAACTTCACTCGCTAAGCTGGAAATCAAGCTTAGCGATGCTAATGTACAGCCAGGTGTCGCACCAGCAAATGGGTACAATACTGGCACGGATAAGAATGGTAACGTAACTGTATCTAGTGAGCGAGGTGTTTATGGTAATGATGAAAGCAGAAAAGCTATCATGGTGGTACTACCTGGTGGAAAAGAAAATATAGTCTATATATTAGCTCGATGTGGTCAGCCTGTCGTGAGTAAGCAACCGGGAAATATTCGTCCTGGACCAACTGAGCGAGAGGAAATCCCGCAAACGACCACAACAACTATACCCCCCAAAGTTGATGATGGAAGAGTGCCAGGTAATCATGATGAGCCGGGGGAGCCGGATAGACCTGGTAGCGGGCCGTCTGGTCAATTACCAAACTCGGCAGGTTATTTACCTGGAGAGGAACAACCTACTAACCCGACAACTACATCAGATACGGTGGGGTCAACCACTACTACTTCCACGAGACCCAATAGTAGTGGTACGCCTCCGACCACGGGCTCTCCGCCTCCGACTACAAATCCGCCTGTTCCCGTGAGCACTACTACCTCTACCTCTCGTCCAGAGGACGAGATACCATCAAAACCTTAACAGTTTAGTTGAATATAAGATAAGGAGAGAGAGTTATGAATATACCAAGCCCAAGTAAAATCAGTCGAAATCTTCGAAGGTTTAATAAACTGATTACCATCATTGCAGTTATAAGTGCGACTATAGGGATTGTCGCAGCATCTAAGTTAGCTATTGCTGAATTTTATCCTGATCGTACACCGTACGATTATAGTAAACCCTGTGATCCAAATGATAGTAATAAGTACGACCGATGTGGCTCACTTGATGGACCTGTCTTCAACTCTTTTATCAATACACCAAGCTACGGGGATGAGCGTGCGTTTGTTGATGCGAGACGTAGTGACCAGACCGGTACTGGCGATCTATATAAGAATGTACTGAATGATGTTGATGAAGGAAGTAAAGAAATTGTAGTTAGAATGTATGTTCATAACAACGCTAATCAGAGTACAAATAGTAGCGGTGTAGGAATTGCTAGAAATACTAAAGTCCGGGTATTATTGCCAACAGCAGAAAATAGTTCGCTTCGAGCTCGTGGGTATATATCTGCTGATAATGCAGATACGGTTGAAGATACTGTTGACTTTACAGCTAAGCAACCGTTTACGGTTGCCTACGTACCTGGTTCGGCGGTTCTATATAATAATGATTCTTTCAAAAATGGTGTTAAGCTATCAGACAACATAGTTACGACGGGTGCTCTTATAGGTACCGATAAGCTAGATGGAAATGTAAAAGGCTGCTTTGAATACGAATCTGTAATAGAGATAAAGCTAAAAGTCAGTACAAAAGAAACTCCGAAACTTAAGTTTGAGAAAGAAGTACGTAAAAAGGGTAGTAAAGATTGGCAGAAGCATATAAGTACAAAGCCCGGTGATGAAGTAGAGTGGTTGCTTACGGCTCAGAATGTTGGAGAGAACGTATTAAATAATGTGACGTTGCGTGATGTCTTGCCACCCCATGTCAAGCTAGTTCCAGGTAGTGTTACATGGATCGCCCCTTCACAAACTGTAGTTCAGGGAGATAAACCGTTGTTTGATGGGGGCATCATTATCGGTAATTATGCAACAAATGGTGGGGCGTATATAAAATTTAATACCAAGATACTTAATGACCTACCAGAAGATAAGTGCGAAATTGTAATTAGAAATCTTGCTTATGCCAAGTCAGACCAAACATCAGAAATTGAAGACTATGCGGATGTATCCATAAAGAAGGATAATTGTAATCCTCCAAAGCCAGAAAAGCCAACACAACCAAAGCCAGAAAAGCCAACACAACCAAAGCCAGAAGAGAAGCCAGTTTATGAATGCAAAGCTTTGGATTTGGTAGTTATCGGGAAGCGAACTGTGAAGGTTACAGTGACACCGCGGACAAAGGGTAATGTAAGCGTAAGCTACTATACGTATAGTTTTGGTGATAATACGCCAGAAATGATGACCGACAAAGATACGGTTGAACATACGTTTGAGCAAGACGGCACTTATGTGGTTAGAGTGACAATCACTTTTGATGTGAATAACCGTAGTACGAATGTAGATAGCGATTTATGCTCCGCTCCGATTACTTTTACAAGTGAGCAACCATTGACCCCTGCGCCGACTTCCCCTAAACCGGAAAACCCAAGTGCATTGCCGTCAACTGGGCCTACTGAAATTGTTGGAATATTCGTAGCTACTACTGTTGCTGGTATGATTGCTTACAATATGGTTTACAGGCGCTATTATTTGTAGTACAATGAGCTATCAGAGAGTAGTTTGACTGGCCGCTCATTTTCTTTATAAGACTCTGCGATATATGACTCGCAGAGTCTTTAACTGTTAGACTTTCATCTGTTATATTATAATTGCGTAGTTGTTATTGTTCACATATCACATAGCAATACGAAATATCCAATAATCTGGCCTCATCGTCTAACGGCTAGGACACCAGGTTTTCATCCTGGCAATCGGGTGAGACAGTCCAGTGGACTGTCGCAAGGGAGTCAACTCTTGCGAACTTGTTCGCAAAGATGTTGCGACGGGGCCGCGGAACGTGGCGCGATTCCCAATCGAACCCTCGTACATTACAATAATTTTGATACAATGGCCTCATCGTCTAACGGCTAGGACACCAGGTTTTCATCCTGGCAATCGGGGTTCGATTCCCCGTGAGGTCACCAAAAGGGATATTTAACTAATTTTTAAAAATATAATCGATCAATCTGGTAAAATACTGACAAAACGTTTAAGCTAATAGTAATGGACAGTACATCTAGGATACCGAATGTACCTATTTCGAAATTTAAACGTACAAAAATAATCGCGACTCTAGGACCTTCAACAATGAGTTATGATTTGATACTACACCTTGTTAAGGCTGGTGCGAATGGTATACGTTTGAATTTTAGTCACGGTACACACGAAGAAAGAATAGAGCAAATTAAATGGGTCCGAGAAGCTAGCAAAGAGTTTGGCAAACCTGTTTCGATAATTCAAGACTTGCAAGGACCGAAGATAAGGCTTGGTGATTTTGATGGGGTTGTTAATGTACGTCAAGGTCAATTCTTGCGCTTCAAATATGGTGCTGATTATGAGCAGAGTGGTGTTATTCCAATACAATATGATCTTAGTAAAAAGGTCAAACGTGGCGAGACTATGTATCTGTACGATGGCAAGCTTCGTACATCAATTACTAGTGTCTCTGTTGATGGTACGATTCATGCTCGGGCTGAAAATGATGGTATTTTAATCAGGCGTAAAGGAATAAACTTACCTGATACTGATTTTGGTGGTGATGTTATTACTACCAAGGATAAGAAGGATATTGCATTTGGTGTAACAAAGGGTGTTGATTGGATAGCTATGAGTTTCGTACAAACTGCTGATGATATTCGGAACTTACGTAAAATTCTGAGAAGTCATGGCAGTATTGCTAGGATAATGGCCAAAATCGAGACAAGGGCGGCGGTAGAAAATATTGAGGAAATTATTCAAGAGGCTGATGGGGCCATGGTAGCACGAGGTGACCTAGCGATAGAAACGCTAGCAGAATCTGTCCCTATAGTTCAGCGCACAATAATTGATTTAGGCCAAAAGTACGCAAAGCCAACAATTGTAGCAACCCAAATGTTGGCTAGCATGATCGACATGCCCGAGCCAACCCGTGCGGAAGTTTCAGACGTCGCTACTGCTACCATCATTGGTGCTGACTGCGTTATGTTAAGTGACGAGACTGCCAATGGCAAGTATCCCATAGAAGCCGTAAAAGTTATGAAGCGGATTATTCTTCATACTCAAAGTAATATGCCAAAAAAAGTAGTTTTTCGGCATGAATATGAGAAAATGGCAGGTCGACAGGAAGCGATTTGTAATACAATTATTAGTTTGGCTAATGATATTGGTGCAAAAGCCATAGTCGCGGAAACAAAATCTGGTGCGACTGCATTACAAATTTGTGCTCGTCGCCCAGCTCAGCCAATAATTGCGGTAACTTCCGATATTGGTGTAGCGCAACAGCTTGCCATCTGTTTTGGGATAAAGAGTTACGTTAGACCGGATAACAGGCTTGCCGCTACTAAGCTTACTGATTGGTTGTTGAAGAACAAAGTATTACATGCTGGTGATATGGTAGTAACCGCTTCGGGACGGTATCCCGGAGTTGTTGGTACAACTGATACGATAAAAGTTAGAATGTTAGAATAATAAGTAGAAAAGAATAATTCGGTGGGTTTTTACAAAAAGACATTAAAGGACATAGATTTAAACAACAAAACTATATTAGTTCGTGTAGATTATAATGTTCCGCTTGAAAATGGCAAGATTTCTGATGATTATCGAATAAAGAAATCATTACCAACTATAAAATATTTATTGCAAAATAATTGCAAAATTATACTTTGCTCACATCTTGGACGACCGGATTCACCTTCTGATAAAGCCTATTCACTAAAACCTTGTGCTAAGCAACTAGGTGCATTATTGAGTAGAGAAGTTTTTTTCGCGGAGGATTGTGTTGGCCCAGATGCTAAAGCACTATCTGAGAAGCTAGGTAGAGGAGATATCTTGTTACTAGAGAACTTACGTTATCATGATGCCGAGGAGGCGAACGACAAAGAGTTCGCAAAACAACTTGCTAGTTTAGCTGATGTTTTTGTGCAAGACGCTTTTGGAGTAGTACATCGCAAACATGCTTCGACTTATGCAATAACAAAATATCTAACTAGTGTTGCGGGGCTATTGGTCGAGAATGAAGTTAGCACCATCAATGAAGTGATGAAAAATCCAAAACGTCCATTGATGACAATTATTGGCGGTGCTAAGATTTCCGATAAGATTGAGATACTGCAACGCTTTGTCGATATTGCAGATTTTGTAGCGATAGGTGGAGCAATGTCTAACACCTTTCTCTTGGCTGCGGGAATCGAAATAGGCAAGAGTCTAGCGGAAAAAGATGAGATAGAACTAGCGAATGAAATTATCGAAAGGGCGTTAGCCAAATCAAAAAGACAGCAGTTTATTTTCTATATTCCACAGGATGGGGTTGTAGCAAAAAAAATCGATAGCCGAGCAAGAACCCGTATTGTTGATTGGGATGCTCATGTGATTGCAAGTATACAGAATTACCCAGCTCGTCCGCCCCGTAACTCTGATCGAGTAGGACATGATGAAATGATATTGGACATTGGTCCATTTTCCGGTGCGTTCATTGCTGGCGGTATGCAACTTGCCGGCACAATTATCTGGAATGGGACTATGGGTGTTGCCGAAACTGATGGGTTACAGGGGCCAGTAGGGCCATTTGCTCATGGTACTGATACAATAGTAGATGCTATGCTAGGGGAATATGGTCATAAACCCTTCACAGTGGTAGGTGGTGGCGATACGGTTGCTTATTTGGAAGAACGAAAACTTATAGATAATTTTAGCCATGTATCAACTGGTGGTGGGGCAAGTCTAGAGTTAATGAGTGGACACAAATTACCAGGCGTTGAAGCTTTAATGGATAAATAGTGGTACAATTACCATAAGCGAATTTTTGTTGAAATGGCAAGTATAGAGAAACGCACCCTTGTAGTCGGTAATTGGAAACTTCACCTGAATACATCTCAGGCTAGCTTATTATTGCATCGCCTACAAGAACGGATAAAGATTTATAGAGATATAGAAGTAGTCTTGGCACCAAGTATGCTCGTTCTACAGCCATTAAGTGTACAGATTGATAGACGGAAGTTTCGTTTAGCGGCCCAAAATGCATTTTATAAGGATGTAGGTGCTTATACGGGCGAAGTAAGTTTTGCGATGCTAAGAGATCTTGTGCATTATGCAATAGTTGGACATTCCGAGAGACGAATTTATTTCAATGAATCGTTAGAAATGATTCGAGACAAAGTAGAATCTGCGGTACGAAACGGTATTTCACCTATACTTTGCGTAGGAGAAAGTAAAGAAGAGTATTGTGCAGGTGATGCAAACAGAGTCTTGCATGACCAATTAACCACCGCTTTATATAATCTTACTCCGTCAGATGTTAGAAAGGTGGTAATTGCTTACGAGCCTGTTTGGGCAATTAGTACTTTTGGTGGTGAACTGGCAAAGCCGGATGAAGTAAAAAAACGTATGGACTATATCCGGCGTCAGATTGCTTTACTATATGGCAAGCGAGTAGCTGAACGAATTCGGGTTCTTTACGGCGGGAGCATCGATCATGATATTGCAAGCGGTTATTTATCCATAGAAGGTTGTGATGGAGTGTTGGTTGGTGGTGCCAGTACTAATTATCAGAAGTTTACTGGCATAGTTGATGCTGCTTATAGGTTGCGTTATCGTGATAAAGAGGAAAGAGATTAATGGCTACTGACAAGCAGGAAAAAAATAACAATCAATCAAAAGTTGTAGATATAAGGCAACCAGGAAAATCAACACCAAGTGCTTTTTCAAAACCGGTCATAGTTAGTAACAAACCAATAATCAGGGATCCGATGGTAAGCGATAAACAGCAAAAGAAACACTCAGAGCCGGCAATTAGCATGCAACGTGAGAATCCACAGGTTATTACACCACTTAAGGAAAATAAAATAAAAGAGAGAGATTCTGTTGAAGATATAGATAAGGCAACAAACAGCATTAAAGAAAAGTCTGCCGACACTAAGACATCTGTCACGGAAAATAAACCGATTACTTCCGAAAGTGATAAAGGTAATAGTAACGCATCAGTTGTAGATGCGGTGATCGATCAGGCAACGAGAGAGAATGATAAGAAAAAGGCTGAGAAGCAGTTGGAGCAAGAGAGGCAACGAAACGAAGCCGAAAAGTTGATAAATAAGAAGAAATATTTCGTACCTATTACAGAAGCTACAAAGAGAAGACAAACTCGTTGGATTGTAATATTCATTATATTTGCATTAATCGCGGTTGCATATTTTATTGTTGACGCTCAAATCATAAAGACTGACATGCAGCTTCCATATGAGTTTTTTAAGGAGACACTAACGAGTAGTGAGCCATTGCCATTAAACAATAGATAATTGTTTGTCTATTAAAAAATTAAATATTTTATATTACGCTCAATAAACTAATAGGCTTAATAACCTACCTGAGTTAATGATAAATTGTTGCTACAATATACAAGTGTGTGCCGATACGCTATTGGGCTTAAATCCCGAGCAGAAGCGAGCAGTAAAGAAGACTGAAGGTCCTCTGCTGATTCTTGCTGGTGCGGGATCTGGTAAAACGATGACATTAACTCATCGTATTGCCTATTTGATTGCTAAGCAAAAGGCTAATCCATTAGAAATATTGGCTGTTACTTTTACCAATAAGGCTGCCAAAGAGATGCGTGAACGAGTCGCGAAACTACTTGGTGAAAATCCCGAGAATCGTGGCTTCATGCCATATATGGGAACTTTTCATAGTACTTGTGTGAAGTTGTTGCGACAGGACGGCGAGTATATTGGTGTTCCAAAAAACTTTATAATCTACGACGAGACAGATCGGCTAAGTACGATAAAGCAAGCATGTAGATCACAGAAAATAGACGAGAAAGCCTATCCACCACGGGTTCTTGCTGGTATCATTGGCAAGGCTAAGAATGATATGGTTACTCCCGAAGAGTTTGCGGGAGTGGCGAGCGGACCTACTCAGCAAGTTGCATCCGAAATATTTTTAATTTACCAGAGGCTACTCAAAGAAAACATGGCACTTGACTTCGATGATTTAATCTTACGAACAGTCGTGCTCCTTAGTACTCGTTCAGAAATTCGCGACAAATGGCAGAGCAAGTTCAAGTATATAATGGTTGATGAGTATCAAGACACAAATATTGCTCAATATAAACTTATAAAACTGTTAACTAATGAAAACAAAAATATTGCTGTAGTTGGCGATGATTGGCAGTCTATTTATAGCTGGCGTGGTGCTGATTTTAAAAATATTTTAAACTTCGAGAAAGATTACCCCGATGCGACAATCATTAAACTTGAGCAAAACTACCGCAGTACTGAGGCGATACTAGAGGCTGCTCAAAAGGTAATTACTAAGAACAAAACGAGGTCGGATAAGAAGCTCTGGACAGAAAGCAATCGAGGTCATGAAGTGAGTATCTTGCAGGTTGCTAATGAACGTGCCGAAGGAGATGCGCTTGCACGACGAATAATGAACTTAGTTGAAACACGCATCAGGAGCTATAGTGATTTTGCAGTGCTTTATCGTACCAATGCACAATCAAGAAGCATTGAAGAAATTTTTATTAGGTACGGGCTACCTTACAAGGTTGTTGGTGGTGTACGCTTTTATGATCGTAAAGAAATAAAAGATATTCTTGCATATTTACGATTAATTTATCAGCCCGATGATAGAGTAAGCTTCGAGCGTATTGTCAACACGCCAACACGTGGAATTGGAGCAAAATCAATTCATAATTTCTTGGCTTGGAAAGACACCAAAAAACTTAGTTTGCAAAAGGCGTTGGAAGATATTTATGAACAATCAATATTAACAAATAAAGCAAGAAAAGGGTTACGAGAGCTAGGAGATGTCTTGAGCAGTATGCGTCAGCTTGCATCGGAAGTTTCGCTCACAGAACTTCTTGGTAATCTACTAAAGCGAATAGAATATATTGAATATTTAGACGATGGTACACCACAAAGCGAATCTCGGATAGAGAATATTCGTGAGCTAATAAGTGCTACTCAGAGTTACCAGGACCTAGGACTAGCTGAATTCTTAGAAGAAATGGCGTTGATAAGTGACTTGGACTCAGCTGATTTTAGTAATGATTCAGTAACTCTGATGACTATACATTCAGCTAAGGGGCTAGAATTCCCGGTTGTATTTATCATCGGAATGGAAGAGATGATATTCCCACATGCCAAGGCACTTTATGATCATGCTGATATGGAAGAAGAGCGGCGGCTTTGCTACGTTGCAATGACGCGGGCGCGTGAAGAATTATATATGACCTACGCCTCATCACGTTTACTTTTTGGAGGAGTACAGCATAATCCACCGTCTCGATTTTTAAGTGAGTTTGATGCGAAATTACAGACTGATAATGTGAGTGGCGGTGATGGAGTATGGTTCAATACGGGTGATAGTCTAGAGGAGTCCAAAAATATATTGGATGTAAATGAGCCGCACTATGTATTAGAACTAGTAGAGGGTGAACAGGTACGCCATGATATTTTCGGGAAAGGTACAGTTATGGAAATTGATGGTGATAATGTGGTGGTATATTTCAGAGGCAGAGGTGCTAAGAAATTAAGTATTTCATTTGCACCACTACATAAATCATGATACGAAGTATCTGGCTGATAACTGGAAAAGTTCTCTATTGGGTAATGTGGCCTTTTCTATTCATTTTTATACGAGGAAGTAGTCGTACACGAGTACTTGTTATCTACGACAACAAACTGTTAGCGATAAAAGGGTGGCTAGGTAGTGGCGGTTGGCAGCTACCTGGCGGTGGTATAAAACGTAATGAATCTCCAATTTTTGGTGCAATGCGTGAATTAACCGAAGAAACTGGTTTAGTGGTTAGTGATAAGGAATTACAACTGCTACTTGACGGAGTGAAAACACAGCAAAATGGTATAAGCTATCAGTTGTATGCGTATCAAGTAACTCTTGATGCTAAGCCGTCACTAAAATTGCATTGGTTTGAAGTTTCTGATTCGCGATGGATTAAAGTATCGGAGTTTGTGAGCGATGAACTTATCAAATGTAATACTGATATTCAGCAAGTCGTGCAAGCTTTTTATAAGAAGTGTAATTTGCTAGACTATTAATTGACTCTCGGGCAGTATTACTTCGGTAGGAGCAGGGTCAAGTAATATATCAAAACGTATGAGCCACAAGCATCTAACTACTAGTCAATTAAAACGGTATATAGATATTTTTACTAATCATCATCCATTTGTCCTGCCTGTTATTGTATTTTTGCTACTTTTTTTCTTGTCTATCGCAAGTTTTATTGGGTTGAATGCACGGCAGGAAGCACCGAGTGATTCACATATCATTATGTTATTCGTTGACGGAGAAACACGGCCTGTACCCAGCCGTGCAAAAACCGTACAAGACTTCTTAAGCAGAGCTGACATACAGCTTCATCCGAATGATAGAGTTGAGCCAGAGATGGATACTTTGATTGATACCGATAAATTTCATGTAAATATTTACCGTGCTCGTCCAGTTACAATAATTGAAAACGGTAAAAAGATATTTGCTCTAAGTGCTGGCGCAACACCTCGTAGCGTAGTTAGACAAGCCGGAGTAAAAGTATACCCAGAGGATAAGATAGAGTCAGAAATGCCTACTGAGCTTCTACGCGATGGTATGGGCATGAAGGTAACTATTGACCATGCCACTCCAGTTATCATAAATCTCTATGGCTCAAAATTAGATATCAGAACTCATACGCATAGTGTCGGGGAGCTATTAAAAGAGAAGAAAATCAAACTGAAAGAGGGTGACTCCATCAAACCGAAGCTTGATGCACCCATTGAGCCCGGTATGCAAGTTTTCGTTTATCGATCTGGTACCGAGGTTAAATCGGTTGAAGAAGAAATACCTATACCAATAGAGATTATTGAGGATAGCTCATTATCAGTTGGCTCACGTGCTATTAGGCAAGCAGGCACTCCGGGTAAACGGGTTGTAACGTATGAAATTACACTACTCAATGGTAAAGAAGTCGGACGTCGTAAAATTCAGGAAGTTATTGCTATTCCACCGGTAAAGCAAATAATTGCGCGAGGCCCTCAGGGGAGTTTTGATCAAGCTCTCGCAAGACTTCGGCAGTGTGAGGCTGGCGGTAATTATAATATTAATACCGGCAACGGCTATTATGGTGCTTATCAGTTTGATCGTAGTACGTGGAATGGATATGGAGGTTATACATTGCCATCTGATGCTCCCCCAGCAATACAAGATCAGAAAGCGATAGAAACTTACAAACGTCGTGGGTGGCAGCCGTGGCCTGGCTGCACAGCTAAACTTGGACTTCAGGATATCTATCGTTGATGTATAATCATCATCATGAAGTATCAATACGATGGACTTAATTGGCTGGTCCGGTTAGATAGGGGCGAACGGTTGAGTGAGCAGTTAACTGCTATTGCGGAAGCTGAAAATATTAAAAGTGCTTGGGTAAGTGGAATTGGAGCTACTCAGTACACAGAGATTGGCTTTTATGATCTTGAGCAGAAAAAATATAAGTCTACGAGGCTGAATCAGTTGTTAGAAATCACTAGTTTGACTGGTAATCTTTCGAAGAAGGAGGGCAAACCCTTTCTTCATCTTCACATTGTACTTTCTGATGATGAGTTTCGTACATACGGTGGTCATTTGCTTGACCTCGAGGCAGCGGGTACCGTAGAAGTTTTCTTACATAATTGGCAGAAAGAAACTTTGATAAGACGATTTGATCAAGATTCAGGATTGTCAATTTTGGATCTTTAAGCAAGCCAAAATATGGTTCAACCTAGAAAATCACTTGGTCAACACTGGCTCAGCGACAAGGAAAGCCTAAAAGCTATTTGTAGCGTAGCTGGCATAAGCAGTAGAGATGTTATTTTGGAAGTTGGACCAGGGCTTGGCTCATTAACTGAATTGCTGGTTCGTCGGGCACGAGAAGTTATAGCTGTCGAAAAAGACGAAGAACTAGCAAAAAGACTAATAGCCAGAAATATTGCTACAAATTTGCATATTTTTACTGCTGATATACTTGACTTCAATCTTTCGAGGCTCCCAAGTGGATATAAGATTGTTGCCAATATACCCTATTATCTCACGAGTCGTTTGATTCGTATTATTTCCGAATCAGAAAATCCCCCGATATGTGCAGTACTACTTATGCAGAAAGAGGTTGCCGAGAGGGTTGCGTCTAAGCCAGGAAACATGTCGATATTAAGTGTGACAGCACAATATTTTTGGGAAGTGAGTTTGGGTGATGTTATTCCCCGTAAACTGTTTATACCACCACCGAAAGTTGATTCTAGGGTGCTAATTCTTAGGCGTAGAGAAAAACCTATGTTTCCAGACGTAGCTGTGGAACAATATTTGCAATTAGTAAAAATTGGTTTTAGCTCGCGACGTAAAACTATACAAAACTCGTTTGTGTCTAAGCTGAAGGTCAATAAGGATGAAGCTAGCCATATTCTACGAAATGCAGGTATTGATATGACAACTAGACCACAAGAGCTATCTCTGCAAAATTGGTACGACATATTCTTAGTCTTAATCGAACTTGATTTGATAAAAAATATTAAAAATCAGAACTAATACTTGATAAATGATGCTTATGTCTTTTCATTTTTGTAATTGTTAGGTAATCTAATCTTATGGATCCCACTAGCAATATGTCGGGTGGTTTTAGTAATTTGCCTTATAATCAGGCGCCTCAGACATATGTTCCTGATTCGCCTTCAGATACGTCATACTCAAATAACAATAACTTGACTGGGCAAGTATCACCACCAAAAAACAACAAAAAGTTAATTTTCACGATAATCACATTGGTAGTGCTAACTATCATAATTATGATTCTAGCAGTCGTATTCAATGTTAAGAAAGCGCCACCAAAATCAAATCTATCAAATACTCAGATATCACGCACATATGATTCGCCAGTTGGACTATTATCACAAATGCAGTCCTCGGATATAAAATCCGGAAGATTCAAATTACGTTCTACATATATAGGTAACAAAAATTTCGAAATAGAAGGCTCGTTTTCAGTAGAAGATGGAAAAATTTATTTTGGTGCAATATCTGACGTAGATCGTGTGAATGAATTCATGAAACAAGTATATGACAAGCAGCCCAGCCAGAAGAAGCCATTTAATTTAACAGAACATGGTGTATCAAATTTCTTTTCGTATGATTTTGCGTCAATTATGGGATATTACTATCTGTATGATCAGCAGGGCGGGGCTCTAAGTGGCTTTATCCCTGAGATTGAAAATGCCAAAGCGTCTAACAGTAATGATAAAAGATTTACACTTAATACTGCGTGTGATGCTGCACTATCCGAGGTAAAGAAACAAACTAATATGAGTACAACCAGTTTATTATTTGATGTAAAGAATACTAGTTTGACTAGACAGGAGGTTACTGTTAGCTTTGCAACACGTCAGAGCATTGATACTTCAGTCCGAGCTTTTTTTGACAAGTGTTATGAACTTAGCAATAAAGATAATGCTGATTTGGCGAATTTTGTTAATAAGCTGAAAGAAAACACTACGAAAAGCCCTGATTTTGTACTTGGTCAGGAAAATGGTGTTGATTTCATTGAAGTAAATTTGGACAATGCTAATAGTCCCTTTGGCGGAAACTTACGTTTTGAACTTACCAAACTAAGCAAAACTTTGATTAAACGAACTGGTAGCGTTGGATCATATTTAGAGCGTCGTAATCAATTTGGTCTGGCATATAGTATCTGTCGGGTTGATCCGGTAGTAACAAAGTCTACCAAAGAAGGTTATCGATATTTCAGTGAAGACCAAGACTATACTTTTCCAAGTAAGGTGGATACTGGCTATTATTGTCGGACGCTTGATGTTCCACCACAATATTTACCGGCTAGTTCAGTTACCTTAAAATCATCTACATCAGCAGCAGTTAGGGTACCGGTTGAACTTCTAGATAGCCTTCGTGGTACTCATGATCTTATTTACGAGATTGAGCGGTTTAATAGGGACAACAAACGATATCCAAGTTCATCCGAGTTTAATGATATGGTAAGCAGTACTATGGGAAGCTTGACAGCAGTAACTCATGCGAGATTCGAAGACAAGTCCTTGTCCTATACTGCATTACCTACTGGATGTGCTGGAACATGTAACGATTATGCGCTAGGCTACACAGTAGTACCAAATGTACAAATTAGGCGTAGCACCTATTTACCACATTCGGTCATACAGTAGCATATAGCTAGACATAAGCGCTATTATGGTGTATAATACACTATGAGCCCTTTGTGAAAAGGGAAAGTAATTTATGGGGCTGAATTTTAAGCTCGACGTTGAACCTTATCAGTTAAATCAGCAGGTCGCTTGTCAGCGTATAGGCAAAAGTTAGTAGATGCAAATATTTCTACTCGCGTAGCTAGTGCCTGGAACAGCCTCAAGGCTGCTTTTAGTGTACCAAGCTTCGCAACAGCTGTAGCTTAACAAAGATTACAGCCACAAAAAGCGTGATATCAGATATCGCTTATTTGTGTCATATTTTCTGATTGCGTTTGGCCTATGACCACAAGGCGAAACTAAGTTTTCTTTGGTCACTCGATTTGGTAATTTTTGGCGATTTTTACACCTAATTCGAGAAATTTGTTAAATCGCCTAAGCCTGTAGGATAGATTAACGAGATAATTTGACGGACGCGGGGGCAGTACCCGCCAGCTCCACCATAAGAGACTTTAGCTAAACTAAGGTCTTTTTTGTTTGATCTTTGGCGCACAAAATATGCATCGTGGAATGGCGGAAAAGCATATCATTCTTAGTGTGAATAATTTAACATATAAAATTAAATTTTATTGTTATATTTGGTATCAGGAGGAGGGTAAATGACTAAGAATATTATTCCACGATATTATATTCGTGATAGCGAAACGAACGAGTTATGGTGTTTTGATGCAACTCAGTTTATTGGTAATGAGAAGACTGCGTAGCAAACGTAGTATTTGAGTACCAAGAATCATCGATTACTACGAATTAGTACTACACGATAATAATTGGTTGAGAATAGCGTAGTTTTAGAGTAATCTGGTACCGATGAATGCTCAAGAAATACGTAGACGATATTTGAGTTTTTTTGCTACGCGAGGGCACACGATAATCCCGAGTGCACCGTTGGTGCCGTACAACGACCCGACAACACTTTTTACCGGAAGCGGTATGCAACCGATGATTCCATACCTTTTAGGCGAAGATCATCCTAAGGGAAAGAGGCTGGCAAATAGCCAGGTATGCCTTCGCGCACAGGATATTGATGACGTGGGTGATGAAAGTCATACGACGACTTTTGAGATGCTTGGTAACTGGAGCCTTGGAGACTATTTCAAGACGGAGCAAATTAAATGGATTGCGCAGTTTCTATTTGATGAGGTTGGGCTTGACCCCGAGAGAGTTTACGTTTCTTGCTACATAGGTAACGAAAAGTATGGCATACCACGCGACGAGCAAGCGATTAATTTGTGGCGCGAGGAGTTTAAAAAACGCGGTATTGATGCTAAGGTCGTGGAAATCGGTGCTGCTGAACGTGGTGACGAAGTTGGTATGCAGGGCGGACGAATATTTTTATATGATGGCAAAGAGAATTGGTGGAGCCGAAATGGAGACGAAGAAGGGACATTGATAGGTGACCCATGTGGTCCTGACTCTGAGATGTTTTTTGATTTTGGAGAGCAATATCACGATGAGAGTAAATGGGGCAAAGCACATCCTGCCAGTAATTCGCCACGCTTTTTTGAAATCGGTAATAACGTGTTTATGGGCTACAAAAAGATTGCCGAAAACAAGTTTGAACGGCTTAAATCGCCAAATATTGACCATGGCTCTGGTCTGGAGCGTATCGCTGCAGCTGTGTTGGACAATCCGGACGTGTTTAGGATTAGCTTGATGCAACCAATTATTAACAAGCTGGAACAGATTTCCGGCAAAACGTACAGCGCTCATACTAATGCTATGCGCGTCATAGCTGATCATTTGCGGGGTGCGGCGTTTTTGGCTGTTGACGGTGTGAAACCGAGTAACAAAGAGCAGGGTTACGTTATGCGACGGTTGGTTCGTCGGGCGATTCGCTTCGCTTTTGATCTTGGCGTAGAGCAGAATTTTTTGGAACAGATCATACCGGTAATCGCTGATATTTATCACGAGGATTTTCCCGAAGTTGCCGCTAAGCGTCAAGAGGTCATAGATCTGCTCACACGCGAGGAAAAAGCCTTTCGCCAGACACTTCGCAAAGGTATCCGCGAGTTTCAGAAGCTAACCGATGACGGTCTAACTGGTAGCGAAATATTTATGCTGTATGACACCTATGGATTTCCCGTCGAACTTAGTGTTGAAGAAGCGTATAAGCAAGGAATAAAAGTAGCGGATGGTTGGAAAAGGGATTTTGACGAGCTTATGGAAGAGCAACGTCGGCGTAGCCAAACTGCCGCTAAAGGTACTTTCAAGGGTGGGTTAGGCGGTCAAACGGAGCAACATAAAAAGTATCACACTGCTACACATCTGATGTACCAAGCTTTGAGAGATGTACTAGGTAACCATGTAATCCAGCGTGGTAGCAATATCACAGAAGAACGCCTTCGCTTTGACTTCAGTCATCCGCAAAAAATTACACCGGAACAGATAAAACAGGTGGAAGATATCGTAAACGAACAGATAAAAAGAGATCTAGAAGTTACATGGGCAGAATATCCAACCGAGGAAGCTATCAGCAAGCTTGGTGCGCTTGGGCAATTTGGCGACCGTTATGGCGATACTGTAAAGGTATATTCCATGAAAGATCCTAAGGCTTCCTCTAACGAACGGCCATATAGTTTTGAAATTTGTGGTGGGCCACATGTAAATCATACCGGACAATTGGCCTCTGGGGGTAAGAAGTTCAAAATCGCTAAAGAGGAGTCCAGCGCTGCTGGTATTCGTCGTATTAAAGCTATCCTTGCCTAGACACAAGGCTTTCAGTCTAAGTGAAATAATGCTTCTTATTTATCAGTGCTGTCACGAACCTATGTGTGACTGACTCGTACCTAATAACTCGATGCTCGTAAGGTGCCATCTCATATTAGTACATAAAGAGAGTATATAAAGATGTTCATCGTGATATAATTATTTCGATTATGCCTGCGAAATCGTCAGTTTTATCACGCATTAAAAATAAGGTTAAAACAACCAAGTCTATTAACAGTAATCAATATATTGTAGGTTTAGATATTGGCACTGAGTTTGTCAAAGCTCTAGTAGCTAGAGCTGAAGGCGAAAACTTAGAAATTATTGGGGTTGGTAGGAAGCATCAAGAATATACTGATATGCAAGCAGGTGCAATTGCTGATATCGGTGCAGTAGTTGCTAATTGTGATACGGCGTTAACAGAAGCAGAACAGCAAGCTGGCGTTAGTGCCAGGACAGCAGTAATAGGTATTGCGGGGGAGTTAGTCAAAGGCACAACAAAAACAGTTAGGTGTACTCGGAAGAACTCGAGCAAGCCCATAGACGTAGAAGAGATGGAACGGATTATTGGTCTAGTACAACAGCGGGCGGAGAGAAAAGCAAAGCAAGACTTGGCGTGGGAAATGGGTGGCAAGGATGTCGAAATAAGGTTGGTAAATAGCGCACTTGTAGGGCTTGAAATTGATGGATATAAGGTAACTAATCCTGTCGGATTTCCTGGAAAAGACGTAGTTGTACAGCTTTATACTGCTTTTGCGCCGTTAGTGCATATTGGTGCGATGGAGCGAGCCGCTCAAGATCTTGATTTAGAGCTTCTGGCGGTGGCTGCAGAACCTTTTGCTGTAGCCAGATCGGTCGTTGGTAATGATCCGAACGCCAACGTTAGTGCAATCTTGATGGATGTCGGAGGTGGTACCACGGATATTGCGGTTGTTAACGAGGGCGGTGTCCAGGGAACTAAGATGTTTGGAATAGGTGGTCGAGCTTTTACGCATGCGATTGAAAGAGATCTCGGTATAAATTTTGATGAGGCCGAAGAACTAAAAGTTGGTCTTGGCTCAGGCCGATTGCCTCACAATCAGAAATTAGCAGTAGAACACGCACTTATAAAGACCGCGGAAGTCTGGTTAAGTGGTGTTGAGTTGGCACTTGGTGAGTTTACGAAATTGGAGCATTTACCAAACCGTATACTTCTGTGTGGTGGTGGGTCAAGTTTAGAGATATTAATAGATACATTGCGTAAGTCTGACTGGTATATGAACTTACCTTTCACTAAAAAGCCAGTCTATCAACATATTAAATTAGAGCAGGTTGTAGGCATTGTTGACAAGACAGGCGACTTAGCCGACCATACTTTTGTAACTGCTATGGGCTTGTTGAGAGTCGGCATGGACACACTTTTACAAGACAATGCATCAGCAGGATCAGTTAAAGATAAGATTGATAAAATTTTGCGCGTGTAGGATTGAAATATGACTAAAGATACTAAAGATACTATATATATTGATGCAGAAGACGAAATAACGGCTATAGTTGAGAAAATTAAAAATTCGCCAAAGCAGATTATTGCACTGGTGTTACCAAAGCGTGCCTCGGTATTTCAAAGTATTGTCAATATGAAGCTGGTGAAGCGAATTGCGGACAATGAGAAAAAAAATGTTGTGTTAATAACTTCAGACATTGGAATAATGCCTTTAGCGGGTGCTGTTGGGCTATATGTAGCAAGGACTCCAAATAGTAAGCCAGAAGTGCCACCACCACCCAATTCAATAAGTGTTACTGAACAGAAGCAGTCGGCAGATGGTCAGGAACTTGATAAGTTGGCAACCGTTGGCGAACTAGCAGACAAAGCAGAGAGCGAACATCTGGAAATTGATAATGATACTCCTACTAAGAAAGATTCAGGTAGTGCGGTCGGTCAAAATGCAAAGAAAACAACCGGGTCGAAACCGACTAAAAAAATTCCAAACTTCGAAAAATTTAGAACCAAGCTGTTTATTGGTATAGTGGCAGTTATCTGTATAGCTGTTGGTCTGTTTGTTGCCCTTAGAGTATTGCCCAAAGCTAAAATAATCTTGACAACTGATACTAGCAATCTAAGCACTAACCTAAAATTCATAGCTAATCCAAATGCACAACGTCTAGACGCAGAGAACAGTATCGTTCCTGCAATAAGCAAAGAGTATAAGAAAACCGATACCGAGAAAGCTATAGCAACAGGTGAGAAAAATATAGGCGATAAAGCCTCGGGCAGTATTACGATATTTATTGCGTGTGCTGATGTTGATGGCGTTCCTCCGACTATACCGGCTGGGACTGGCGTGAGTACTAATAATTTAACTTTTATCACTAAAAACACAGTTCAATTGACAAGTCCCGACTTCAGCGATGGTTGTAAATTTACGGGTACAACACCGGTTACCGCGCAACATCCGGGAGATGAGTATAATTTTGGTGCAGGCAAGTCATTTGCGGTGGCTGGTTATTCGGCTGTGTCGGCAATAAATAATGATTCTATGACTGGTGGTACTGACAAAATAGTTAAGGTAGTATCCCAAGAAGATATCGATAAAGCTAGAGATGCGATAACTAAACGAGCTAGTAACAATGCCCCTGCTGAGCTTAAAAAAGATATTCAAGGTGCTGGTTACTGGCCCATTGAAGCAACGTTGAAATCTAACAAGCCAAGCATAACCAATTCAAAAAATGTTGGAGATGAAGCAAATGAGGTGATAGTTACCTCCGTAAATGTGTTTTCGATGCTAGGGGTGAAAGAGCGTGATCTAAAATTGTTAATTGAACGAGCTGCTAAAGAGGAAATTGATTCCGAAAAGCAAGTTATTCGTGATGATGGCCTAAGTAAGGCGTCTATTCGTTTGGAGAAAACTGAACCAAACGGACAGGTAACTCTTTCACTTCAGACCATTGTCGTTGCAGGTCCCGAAATAGATGAACAAATGCTCAAACAGCAAATTGCCGGCAAGAAACGTGGTGAGATTCAGGAAATGCTGAAAGAGAGACCGGGCATTAAAGATGTAAGCGTAGATTACAGTCCATTTTGGGTGCGTTCAGCGCCAAATAATATTCATAAGATTACGATTGTTGTCGAGGGTAAAGCTTATAGTGAAGATGCAAACGAACGACATTAAAAATATCGTTGCCCTAGATGTTGGAGATAAGCGTGTTGGAATAGCTATGACTAATACTTTAGCTCGATTACCTTCACCGCTTACGACATTGACTCGTGATGATGACTTCTGGCAAAAGCTAGAATTGTTATTGCGCGAGAATGATGTTTCAAGCGTGGTAGTGGGTTTACCACGGAATTTGCGTAGTCAAGAGACCAAGCAGACCAGAATAACCAGACAATTCGTCAAAGAGCTGAAAATACGCTTGAATATTGAAGCTGAGCTTCAAGATGAAGCGCTAACATCACATAAAGCCGAAGAGGTGTTAAAGTCAACAGGCAAGAAATTTAGCAAAGAAGAAGTTGATTCTCTGGCGGCTACTTATATCTTGAACGATTATTTATTAAATTTTTCATACAAATGAGGCTTAAAGCATTAATGTTAAGACGTGAGCGCAAAAGTAAGAACTGGATAAAAATATTTGTAAGTATTATTTTGTTGAGTCTCTTAGTTCTAGGTGGATCAATTTTTGTTATCCGACGTGAATATAATCGTAATTTACGGCCAGTCAGTGCTTCTCAAAAGAATGTTATATTCATAGTTCATAAAGGTGCGTCAGTAAAAGAAGTTGGGGTAGCGTTAGAAAAAGCTAATCTTATCAGGGCATCATGGGCTTTTGAATGGTATTTTCGTAATAATAAATTGAGTGATTTTCTAAAAGCTGGTACTTACAACCTACGTCCAAATTTGTCAGTGCAGGAGATTGTAGAGATAATCACACAAGGTCGTATAGCGACCGACCTGGTAACAATAAAACCGGGTTTGCGACTCGATCAAATAAGAAGTGTTCTCATAAATAAGTACGGATTTAGTACCAAAGATGTAGATGAAGCATTAAATCCAGCAAATTACAGTAATCACCCTGCATTGGTGGATAAACCAAAAGATGCCTCATTAGAGGGGTATTTATACCCCGAGTCGTTTCAGAAGACGGCTGAGACAAACCCAAAAGTAATTATTCGTTCATCACTTGATCAAATGCAAAAGTATTTAACCCCAGAGCTACGTGCTGGTATAGTTAGGCAGAGACTTACTGTACATCAGGGAATAATTCTGGCATCAATCATTGAGCAGGAGGTTAGTGATGCATCAGACAAAAGAACCGTAGCTCAAGTGTTCTTGAAGCGCTTGCGTGATGGTCTTAAGCTTGAATCTGATGCTACGGCAACCTATGGGGCAGTTCTGAGCGGGGATATTGATAAGTTATCTCGTGCGCAGGTTCTAAATTACGAATCAAAGTATAATACCTACCTTCATAGCGGGCTTCCACCTACTCCGATAAGTAATATTACGCTATCCTCTTTGGAGGCGGTGGCTAATCCTACTAATACTGACTATTTATATTTTGTTTCTGGAGATGACGGCAAAACATACTTTTCTCATACGCTTCAAGAACACGAAGAGAAGACCAAGCAATATTGTACGGTTTGTCGTTAGTCTGAACTAATCATTCGTAATTCTCTTACTTTTCAATCAGCAATCCGATTTAACGACACTAATTAGGGGCACGGAATTGTTATTATACGTATAGTGCTAGATAGATGCTTCCCAATCGAAAAGTACATTATCTTCACGATAGCCACCGCGACCGCGTTCAATATCTTTAAAATCTTCAACGAATTCTATTGACTTTAGGTATTTGACCATCTTGTAGCCTAATTTTCGTTCTACGCGTAAACGCAACGGTGCACCATGCTCCAACGATAGAGGCTTCCAGTTCATCTCATAGGCCAGGATAGTTTGTGGATCTTTCATATCGTTTAATCTTAAAACTTCATAGAAGTGATAGCCTGCATCATCAACATCATAGGCGTGAAATACAACGTACTTTACTTTTTTGTGTGGCTTAGCGACTGATAATATTTCTTTCATACTTACACCACCCCATTGACCAATCGCACTCCATCCTTGAATACAAATATGTTTAGTAATCTGATCCTGATAAGGCATTGACTTAAGGTCGTCCAAGCTCAGAGACAATTCATTTTCTACCATACCCCCTACCTTCAGACGCCAATCTTTGAAGTTGTTATCTCGCAGTTTATTGAATTCTTGGGTTTCTGGTGGATATCCATTAACACGGAAAAACTTGGAAATATCTTTCTTGCTATAAGTTTTGCGTGGAACCAGGCGACCGAACACACCATGTATCACAGGGTGCAATATACTCACCAGGAACCTACGAGTATTTATTCGATGATTTAGTGTAAAATAAGTAATAACTATGTTAAATACCAGCAGGAACAACAAGGCTGCGGCAAAAACTGTGAGTGCTGCCGCAATATCAACATTTGTAGTTCCAAAAGTTATTAGCTTAACATTACGATAGAAATAAACTATAGCGACCATGGCGACATGCATTACGATAAATGCTGAAAAAGCCAGCATACCGAGAAAATGAATACTTCGCGCGACTTGGCGCCTTCCACCGAATAGCAACAGAAATCGTGGAAAGCGGTTTGTAAACGCCGGCGACATAGCTAACGCAGTTAGAATCATTATCGGTGCTAGTATAAACACCACAGACGCATAAGTTAACTGCTGTAGACTATCATATGGGTTAAACGCCGATTCTGGTGGTATCCTAAACATTAGATAATTTGTCAAATCGTGAAGTGCGTTTGGGAAAATCTCCCAACTGGTTGGGATAAGACGTCGCCAATTCCCAGTTGTAAACATGTAGCTCCAATAAATTATGCCAGTAACAATCCAGATTATCGCACCAAAAAAGTGCCAGTTTCGAGCCATCCCAAACTCTTTGTGTCCTCCTCCGGGTAGAGCCAAGTGACTGATATTTTCAACTTCATCGTGGGCAGTCCATAACTTATCTTTGGGCATTTTCTTTTTCCCAAATTTTAGCCAGTAATTATCGCGTCTAGTATGATCAGTCCAATAAAGTAATGGGTGGTCAGCTAGGATGTGCAGGCCACTACGAATTAACAAGATTATCGCAAATAAATTTATAAAATGTGTGATTACAATTAAAATTGGCGTTGAATCACCGCTCATATCCCTAGATTATACATTCAGTAGCGGGATGTACAAAGTAATAATATTCGCAGATTGTGTTAACAGTTATGTGAAGAGTGCCCATGTCTTGTCAGTATTATGATTTTTGATATAATCAATTAGCACGACAAAATCGTATTCCTTCCATTAATGTGGTTTTCCACAAAACATAAGTTATTCGGGAAACGGATACAAGTCGTCATGTTGATGAGTAGTTTATTTCGACTAAGAGTATTCTAACTCATGCAGGTTTCACGTTTCGATTAAATTAGAAACGGGAGAATTTGAAATTCGTATATTCTCACAATCCATAATTCGACAAAGTACCGACAAGACGATCATGAAGTCTCGTAAGTGGATTCGGAGTCGAACGACAAAAAAATATCGCAAGCGAGTAATTCGTTCTCTGCTTGTATTTGCGAATTTAGTATTTCTTGTAGCAGTAATAGGCTTTGTAATAAAGAGTCCAAATACCAGTCAATCCGTTAAGCAGAGTGCTCTTATGAGTAACGTAGTAACGGCTAGCCCATTGGATCGGCTTTCATCTTCAGATATCGCAGTACACTTGGCACGTATGGCGAGCTTGCCTGAATCAACAGCAGTTGTGAATCAAGCCGATATGATAAAAGGCCAGTTGACAATTTCATCAGCTGACAGCCGTATAGTAGCCAAGCCACAGATTGTGAGTACTGCTGCAAAATCGTATAAAGATATACAAATTTATGTAGTGAAGCCTGGCGATACGCTTGCAAGTGTTGCTGAAAGATCTGGAGTAACTTCTGATAGTATACGTTGGTCTAACGAAATTACTGGCAATTCATTGTCAGTAGGACGTGAACTTTACATACCACCAGTCAATGGCATAGTTTACTTAGTAAAAGCTGGTGATACAGCAGAGAAGTTAGCTCGTGAATTTAATGCGAACAAAGATGCGATTATCGCTTTTAATGATGCTGATGTGTTAGGTCTTGGGGCAGGTAGACGTATTGTTATTCCTGACGGTACGAAAATCACTTTAACTTATAATATCGCTGCGTATGGAGGGTACGGTGCTGCGGCTTGGGGCAGTACTCCAATTTATGGCTACAATGGTTATGACTATGGGTGGTGTACTTGGTATGTTGCAAACAAAATTGCCGTTCCAGCTAATTGGGGCAATGCAAACACTTGGGACAACTATGCAGCCGCAAGTGGCTGGATAGTTAGTACTACTCCGAGACCAGGAGCAGTTGGTCAGACCGATGCTGGTGGGCTCGGGCACGTTGGTGTCATAGAGGCTGTTTCTCCTGATGGGACGATGATAAAGTATTCTGACATGAATGGATTAGCAGGTTGGGGTCGAGTTGGATATAGTGATTGGGTGCCAATACATTCAAAGTTTCAAAAGTTCATTTATAGATAATTGATGACACAACCACCACACAAACCAAAGAACAGTCTATGACAAAGCTATTATGATAGCGTGTCATCTGGTATAATTTCGCCGATAATGTTCATCGACAAAGTAAGAATTAGCGTAAAGGCTGGCGATGGTGGTGATGGTAAGGTAAGTTTTCGACATGAAAAATATGTTGAGAAAGGTGGACCTGACGGTGGCGACGGTGGCGATGGTGGCGATGTAATATTCGAGGCCAGTAGGAACCAGGACACTTTGGCAGCTTTTCGGTATAAAAATCAGTTGAGAGCAAAAGATGGGCAGGCTGGGTCAAAACGTAGGCGCCACGGCAAGCGTGGCGATAATTTGATTGTCTACGTTCCAATCGGAACCTTGGTAAGTGATTTGAATGATGCCATCGTGGCTGATATGACTCAAGATGACCAGCAAGTAGTTATTGCTAAAGGTGGTCGTGGTGGTTACGGAAATGCTCATTTTACTAGCAGTACGCGTCAAGCACCCCGTATTGCCGAGAAGGGAGATGTTGGTGAGGAGCTCAATTTGGTATTAGAACTCAAAATGATAGCAGATGTTGGTCTAATAGGTCTGCCGAATGCTGGCAAATCTACATTACTCAGTGTCATAAGTAATGCCCATCCAGAAATTGCTAACTATCCATTTACAACAGTGAAACCAAATCTTGGCGTTGTGGATATTGATGATACAACACTCATGTTTGCTGATATACCTGGCTTAATTGAGGGCGCTAGTGCAGGTAGAGGTCTTGGTGATGAATTTTTACGTCACGTTGAACGCACTCAAGTGTTAGTACATCTAATTGATATTTATCAAGAGGATCTTATAAAAGCGTATAGGACTATACAAAAAGAATTAAAGAGTTATAAGATTGACTTGTCTCATAAGCCACAAATAGTTGTGCTAAGCAAAATCGATGGGCTAGATGCAAATTTTGTACGCAGTAAAATACTGGAATTAAAAAAGTACATACCGAAAGTAGGTAGGGTAGCAACAATATCATCAAAAAGTGGTCAAGGTGTTCGTATGCTCCTACGCACAATATTAGATAGTGTTAAGGATGAACGAGAAAAGAATAAGAAACAAGTAAAAAAACAATTAGACAAGGAACTGCCGATTATAAGGATTAGCGATACGGATATTGATAATTCATGGATAGTAAAAAAAGTTGACAATGGCTTTAATGTATCTGGGCGTAAAATCGAAAGTTTCGCACGGCGTACGGACATTGATAATGATCAATCTGTAGCGCGTTTATGGGACATCATGAAAAAAATGGGTATTGTGCATGCTCTGACTCGTCAAGGAATATCATCAGGTGATGCGGTGTTTATTGGCGACAAGACCATAGAATTCTGAAATCTTACCCACTATTTGAAAGGCTTGATGTTACACTGTTATCAGTATGACAGATGCTAGCTTTTACTTTTATGATCTAGAAACATCGGGCTTTGATCCTAAAGAGGCTCGCATAATGCAATTTGCCGGTAGACGGACGAGTATGGAGCTACAAGACATCGGACAGCCTGACAACTATTACATAAAAATTACTGACGATGTTTTGCCTAATCCAGAGGCAATATTAATTAGTGGCATTACTCCACAAAGAACTATTGATGAAGGGCTTACTGAAGTTGAGTTCTTGCGTGTCTTTTATAAAAAAATTGCTGTACCAAACACAATTTTTGTAGGTTTTAATACTATTCGTTTTGATGATGAGTTCATGCGTTACATGATGTATAGAAACTTTTATGATCCATACGAATGGCAGTGGCAAGAGAGTCGCTCTAGATGGGATTTATTAGATGTAGTTCGTATGACAAGAGCGCTTCGACCTGATGGTATAAACTGGCCAAGTGATGATGCTGGTATTTCTACAAATAGACTTGAGCTCCTGGCGTCGTTAAATAATTTGGAACATACAAATGCACACGATGCATTGAGTGACGTAGAAGCTACTATTGCGTTGGCCAGATTGGTCTCGAGCAAACAACCAAAACTATTTAGTTATTTGCTAAGTATGCGAGAAAAGAAAAAAGTAGCAACATTTGTAGTGGGCGGGCAGCCATTTGTATATACATCAGGGAGATTAGCTAGTGAGTTTGAAAAAACTACAGTAGCGTGTGTTCTAACTGATGAACCTGATAAGCAGGGTGTACTAGTATTTGACCTGAGATATGATCCGTCATTATTCAAAGATTTTAATCCAAGTGAGCTAGTCGAAGCTCTACGTAGAAAAAGAGATGATCCAGGACCTCGCTTGCCAGTTAAGAGACTGAGGTTTAATCGTTGTCCAGCAATTGCACCACTAAGCGTACTTGATGAAGCCAGCCAGCAAAGGTTGAAGCTCTCCCCCAAGGACTTTATGAAAAACTATGCTAAGTTTCAAGAGATCAAACCGATTTTGGCAAAAAGTGTATTGCAGGCTATGAAAACTATAGAGAACGAGCGTGAAGCGAAGTTTGTGAAGAGTAATATGTACGTAGATAGTAAACTCTACGAAGGGTTTTTCTCTGATAGGGATAAAGTCGATATGAAATCGGTGCGTCAAGCTGACGATGAGCTACTCAAATCCATGAAGCCAGATTTTCAGGACGAAAGATTACAAAAACTTTTTCCTCTATACAAAGCCAGAAATTTTCCTGATACTTTAGACGATGGAGAAAGACTTGAATGGGATCAATTCAGACAGCAAAAATTATTAGCTGGCAACGAGTCAAGTTATGCTGCACAGTACTTCGCTCAGTTAGCAACTTTGAGTAATGATAGTAGTCTTAATGATGAACAAAAGTTTCTACTGGAGGAGCTTCAACTTTACGGTCAGAGCATTTTGCCATTCTCGGATAATTAAGCAGATATCGTATCAGGAAAAATTATTAGAATTAACTTTGTTTAGTGATTTGTTTTTTAAATTTACTCCACCGATTACGATTACCAAAAAATATTATAATGCCCAGACCCATGAGAGTTATTCCAGAAAGACGAATACTGTTGTATCTTACATCAACAAGTATATAAAACCCCCAAACCAGAAGCGTTGGGGCAAGTAGATCGAAAAATAATCGTAGACGCGGACGGAAGATCAAGTCACCCAATTTGTCGGCATATTCGCGAAGCAAATTTACATATTTTTCTGCCCACTCGTGATTAATGGCAAATAATGTTAAGCCTACTATGAACAATGGAATGCCTCCTGGCCCTGGTAGCCACCCGGTTAATAATGCCACAATCATAAAAATGATTGCCAACGTATCAAATATTATTATCTTAAAAAACTTACGTATACGTGTCATAGTTTACATTATAGCTAGTTTATTGAGTTATAACTACCTAGTACAGTCACATTGCACCCTTGACTGCGCAACGCTTCAAACACATCACGTTCAATACGCTCATCTAACTGACTGTCGAAATCAATATAAAATGCATAATGGCTTTTATCGTTTGCTATTGGGTGGCTGTCTAGTTTGGATAAGTTAATTCTTGCTTTTGCAAAGATGCCCAGTGCGCTATAAAGTGCTGCTGGTTTGTGATTGGTCTCTAGGATGATGCTTGTTTTTGTAGCATCTGGTGCCACCTCTTTATTCTTACCTATCAAAAAAAATCTAGTATAGTTATCTGGATAATCTTGTATAGGTCCTGCAATTATCGTTCCACCATATAATTGGGCTGCAAACTTACTTGCGATTGCGGCTATCGGTTCTGCTTTGTGTTCAACAACAAAACGGACACTTTGGGCAGTATCATGTGTCTCTTCAATATGGACACTAGGCATATTTTGTAGCAACCAAAGCTCGCATTGTGCGATTGCTGGATTTTGCGATAGTACCTTTTTTATTTTATTTGGATTTATGCTTTTAGCACCTATCAAATATTGGTCAATCAGTAGTTTTGTTTCCTTACTTACCCAAAGAGTGTTACGGGATAATTGACGATAGACGGCATTGATTGAACCGTAGATGCTATTTTCTATGGCTACGACCCCAAAATCTGCACGATCCAGACGTACAGCCTCGAAAACCTGCTGGAAGGTTGCGCAGGGCAATAAGTTAATTTTATCACCTAGCATTTTTAGCGCTGCTTCATGGTGAAAAGAGCCGGCAATACCTTGTATCGCTACTATTTCCATTTCTAATCTATCCTTAGTTCGTGCAAGTTATTTTTACAATCTGCTTGTTACTTGTGATAACTTTATTTTACAATATCCTTACCTAATACATAAATACAAACTCTTGGAGGAGCCATGGGGCGTAAGAACAGAACTGGTAGGTCGCCACAACGTTCACGTTTAATTGCTAACCGTGAAGAACGGCGAAGAAGGATATCCCATACCTTTTCAATTTATTGGCCGGTTGACGAAGATACGACAGGAGCAATATTCGAACGCTTAAAGCCACTCCAACAGGAAGAGGATATTCCGTCAAAAGTAAAGCTATTCACTAATAGAATGCATTGCTCAATCATACAAGAGAGACGAGTTCGTAATGGCCTTGCGCGAGGGTTAGCTGCAGGTTTTGTTATAGGTAACGCACTTAGCCACATCGAGAGTGGACTACCAAACCGTGGTAGAGCTCGTATCAGCGCTAACTTCACTGGGGTGGACGTAGTTGGGCGTAATCGTAATGTTCTAATCGGACATATCCACGATGAGGATGAGAAACTGGAGAAGGCACGATACATAACCAGGCAGATACTTTTTGATATGGGACTTAGGTTAAAGGTCGATAAGACTGATCATATTACACTAGGAGTTAGTGAACAAGGAGGATTGACAGAAACGGAACGTCGTCATGTTATACACACAGTTAGGGAAGGATTATACGATATCCCCGTAACACTGGGTCCTGCCGTTGTCAGGCACAAGAACATCACAGTACCGCTAAGTGAATTTAATATTGATAGATTACCAACAAAGAGTACTTAGCACTTAAGTTTTGGTTTTTTTGTATTATATTTATCAGTTAGTTCAATAAATCCGCCAGCTGAGCATGGATTATGGGGATATTTTCGAGTATAATAGTTAGCCGTTTATCATAAAGGATGCACGAGGATTAATGAGCGAAAAATTAATTATTAAAGGCGCCCGTGAACACAACCTAAAGAATATCAATCTAGAATTGCCACGCAATAAGTTGATAGTCATAACTGGATTATCTGGTTCGGGTAAGTCTAGTCTAGCTTTTGATACGATCTACGCAGAAGGTCAGCGAAGGTATGTAGAGTCGCTAAGTTCTTATGCTAGACAGTTTTTAGGGATTATGGAGAAACCTGACGTAGATCAGATAGATGGGTTAAGCCCAGCTATTTCAATTGACCAAAGATCCACAAGTCGTAATCCACGTAGTACAGTAGCTACCGTTACCGAAATATATGATTACCTTCGCTTACTATACGCGCGTATTGGAATACCTCATTGTCCAATTTGTAATAAACCAATTCAAAAGCAAACTACCCAAGCAATTACCGATCAGATTCATGCGTTAGAGAAAGGTGCCCGGTTAATAGTACTAGCACCAATAGTAGAAGATAAAAAAGGAGCTTTTGAACATATTCCGGAACAATATCAACGTGTTGGCTTCGCTCGTGCTCGAGTAGATGGAGTGATTTATGCACTTGATGAGTTCCCCACGCTGGATAAGAATTATAAACATTCAATTGAGATTGTAGTAGATCGGTTAATAAATGATGATGAAAGCTTTGGCCGATTGGCTCAGAGTGTTGAGCAAGCTATCGAAATTGCTGATGGCAAGATAAGAGTGGTTAACGTAGATAGTGGCGAGGAATATTTCTATAGCTTGATGTATAGCTGTATAGATCATCCAGACGTTGCCATACCAGAGCTAGAGCCACGCACCTTTAGTTTTAATAGCCCGCAGGGCGCATGTCCAGTGTGCACTGGCTTAGGCTCTAGATTGGAAGTAGATCCAGAGCTAGTAATTCCCAACGGGCGTCTAACTATTGCTGAAGGGGCTATACGGCCGTTTAATAGAATTAATACAGATGCCTGGTACACCAAAAAAATGCAAGCAGTAGCCGACCGATATGGCTTCTCGCTTCATGTTCCAACTGGTGAGCTTAAAGCAGAGCATTTGAATAAGATTCTTTATGGTACAGGAAAAGAAAAATACAAAGTGTCACTTGGTGTAGGTAGAAGTTTCGAAACTACATATGAAGGTGTGATTCCTAATCTGGAGCGACGCCATAAGGAAACGGAAAGCGATTTCATGCGTCGTGATATTGAACGCTTCATGCGTGAACGACCATGTATGGCCTGTCAAGGACGACGCTTACGACCAGAAGTTCTAGCGGTGACTGTATCTAGAAATTCAATTATGGATATTTGCGAAATGTCAATTGACGAAGCCATGTCATTTTTTACAAAATTAAAACTTTCTGAGAAACAATCTCATATCGCCAATCAGGTAGTCAAAGAGGTTCGTGCTCGTCTACAATTTATGCGTGATGTTGGATTAAATTATTTAAACTTACTTCGTAGTGCGGCGACATTGTCTGGTGGTGAAGCTCAGCGTATTCGGCTTGCTACGCAAATAGGATCCGGTCTACAGGGTGTGTTATATGTACTAGATGAGCCAAGTATTGGTTTGCATCAAAGAGATAATAAGCGCCTGATAGATACTTTGAAAAATCTACGTGACTTAGGAAATACAGTTATTGTAGTTGAACACGACGAAGAAACAATTCGTAATGCTGACTATTTACTTGATATTGGACCTGGTGCTGGAATTTATGGTGGAAATGTCATAGCTGCCGGATCACCACTTGAAGTTATCAAAAACCCCAAGAGCATAACCGGTGAATACCTTAGCGGAAAGAAGAAAATAAAGACTCCGAAAAAATACCGTAATGGTAATGGGAAATCTTTAGTTATCAGTGGTGCGCGAGAGAATAACCTAAAAGATGTCGATGTAACTATTCCACTCGGATGTATGGTTGTTGTTAGTGGCGTATCCGGGTCTGGTAAGTCAAGCCTAATAAATGATATTTTGGCTAAAGAGTTGTCAGCTCGATTAATGCGTTCCAATACTACACCGGGACGGCACAAAAGTATTGAGGGTATAGAGAATTTGGATAAAGTCATAATTATTGATCAATCGCCAATTGGTCGTACCCCACGCTCGAACCCAGCTACGTACACAGGTTTATTTACACCGATTCGTGAGCTTTTCGCTACTACTCCAGAAGCGAAACTGCGTGGTTATAGTCCAGGTCGCTTTAGCTTCAATGTGCGAGGAGGTCGCTGTGAAAACTGCGCTGGCGATGGAATTATAAAAATTGAAATGCATTTTTTACCAGATGTTTATGTACCTTGCGAAGTATGTCATGGAAAACGCTATAATCGTGAAGCATTAGAAATTCGCTATAAGGGAAAAACAATAAGTGATGTTTTGGATATGACTAGCGAGTCTGCTTTAGAATTTTTTGGGAATATCCCAGCTATAGCAAAGAAGCTACAAACTTTGGTTGATGTAGGTCTCGGTTATATAAAGCTCGGTCAGCCTGCTACAACATTATCTGGTGGTGAAGCTCAACGTGTTAAATTGGCTACCGAGCTGTCACGCCGTGCTACCGGTAGGACATTGTATATATTAGATGAGCCGACTACCGGATTACACATGGATGATGTTGATAAGCTACTTGGTGTGTTACATGCATTGGTTAATGCTGGCAATAGTATGATTGTAATTGAACATAATTTGGATGTGATAAAAAATGCTGACTGGATTATTGATATGGGTCCCGAGGGTGGTGCTGGTGGAGGCAGAGTTGTTGCTTCAGGAACACCAAAACAGGTTTCCGGTATTCGTGATTCGTATACAGGCCAGTACCTAAAGCAAATTATTAAGCCCTAATTATAGCGGTACACAGGTTAAAGCAAAATGACCTTTTCCCTTACAATTCCTAACTATCACTAGAGGCTATTACCCTAGTCGATTTCTCCAAGAATTTGTAGTAGTCTAAACGACTTACTGGCAACACGCTTAGTTCTATTGAGATACTCGTCACATTCATCAAGACTAATAAACTCTCGTGATCCTATGGTTGATTTTCTGACTCGTAGCCTATTATCATTTCTTGCTCTTTGCGTATCTTTCTCCAGCCAAAATATCGTTCTTGCGTAGCGTACGATACCGGAGTGCAACTGTCGTTTTAGGCCATACGTTATTCTTGCTGGCTTGTTATATATTTTTTCTACCTCCATATAGGAAACCGAAGGTGATGAATATGGAAATAAAATTCGTGCACTAGCCCCTGTTTCATCATCCCCAGCCCATAACTGCTCATCATGCTTATAATCTTTGTTAGCAATACGCATAGCGAAGTTAATGTAACTTTCATCTAGATTTTGTCCGTATAAGCAGTCTTGTAACAAGAATTCAGCTTGACTTTTAAACAACTGATTAAGTTGATGTTTGTTTTCTATACCAATGACTTCCGTGCCGAAAGCATTAGCAAGTGGTGTGTGTAATGCGTCGTTCAAGTCTATAGTATTATGTAGACCAGCAAACTCTAGAGGTATATCGAATCTACGGAGTCCACGAGGAATATCCTGCTCTGACATAGTATAATATCATTACATAAAAAAAGCAGACTGTCAATCTACCTTTTTATTGAGTAATATATTGCTCAATACTAGTTTAAGCCTAGATAGTATTAGCTTCCTGTTTGTCTTGTCCTTGAGGATATGAGCTAGCGCAATGAGGATACTGATTGTAATTATTACCAGTAAAATATGTGATACATAATCGGCTAACCAAGGAATTCGTGACCCCAACCAGTATCCGAGCATGGTTACGCCCGCACCCCATAGTATTCCACCGATAATGTTAAAAGCAAAAAAACGTTGTCGTGACATCTTACTAATTCCAGCTACCATAGGTGCGAAAGTTCGTACTATTGGTACGAAGCGAGCTATTATAATTGTTTTACCACCGTGTTGTTCATAAAACTTTTCGGCTCTCTCTAAATGTTCTTGCTTGAACAGAATACTATCTCTTTTTTTGAAGAGGCGCTTGCCGGTACGTCTACCTATGCTGTAACCTACATTATCACCGATGATAGCTGAAACAACCACAGTCAGGATTAATATACCTAGTGGCCAAACGCCTTGTGCTGCTAATAAACCCGCACCAAATAGCAGGGTGTCGCCAGGCAGAAAGAAACCAATCAATAAGCCCGATTCTGCAAAAACCGTAGCCCCAATTGCTATTAAGCCCCCACCCAGAATCACTTTATCTAATGCAATCATTCTTTAAGCCTATCAGCACATGTGATAACAGTCCAGTTTCGTGATAAAATTAATATGTAATATATCTATCGGAGGAAATTAATGTCTGAAAGTAATATAATTGTAGAATTGAAAAAACGCGATGTTATTGGCAAAGGTCTTGGTAAACTACGCTCACAAAATCAAGTTCCTGCGGTTTTACATAATCACGGTAAAAACTCACTACATGTAATGGGCGATTATTTAGTACTTCTAAAGACCTATAATCGAGCCGGAAAACACCATCCAGTAGAGCTTAAAATCGATGGAAAGCAACAACTAGCATTAATCAAGGACGCTGACTTTGACCCAAAGAAGCATAGTTTGCGTCATATAGTTTTTCAATCTATCAAGCAAAACGAGAAAACTACAGCTGAGGTTCCCGTAGTCTTGGTTGGTGATGAGATACCGGCTGAGAAGAAAAGCTTGTTGATACTTACGCAGTTAGATACGGTAGAAGTAGAAGCTCTACCTCGTGATTTACCGGACGAACTAACGGTAGATGCTACAAAGCTAGAGGAAGTCGGTGACCATCTGTATGTATCAGATATTAAAATACCGAATGGAGTCGTAATCCTTACTGAAGCTGAGGCTTCTTTGGCGGTTGTAGAAATGCCAAAAGACCAAATAGCGGAAGCAGATGCGGCAGCGGCAGCGTTAGCAGAGGACAAAGAATCAACTGCTGAGCCGGATAGCACCGAACAGGTTGAGGAGTCTAAAGAGCAACAGGGCGAATCGCAACCTGATGCTGGCGTCGAAACTAAGAGTGAATGATTTCTTGTAAGTTAGTCTATTTGCTTTCTGTGTAGTTAGTATTTAGACTTCAAGAAAGCCTCCTGATTGGCGGTTCCATAAATTTGCATAGACACCCTTAAGTCGTAGCAAGTCTTTGTGTGAGCCTTCTTCAATTATTGTACCCTTGTCCATGACTAATATTCTATCCATTTTTTGGATTGTGCTAAGACGATGAGCAACAGCAATCGCGGTTCTACCCTCCATGAGTCGCCATAATGCATTCTGTATCATAGCTTCACTTTCGCTATCAAGCGCTGAAGTTGCTTCGTCCAGAATCAGAATTGGAGCATTTTTCATCATAGCTCTGGCAATAGCAATGCGTTGGCGCTGACCACCAGAAAGCTTAACGCCTCTTTCGCCCACCAGAGTATCGTATTTATCTGGTAATGCGTTTATGAACTCGTGAGCGTTAGCCATTTTTGCAATAGCAATAATTTCACGTTTAGTGGCTTGATTTGTGCCGTAAGCGATGTTCTCTGCTAATGTTCGATGAAATAACATCGGCTCCTGTGGTACATAAGCTATATGTCGCCGTAAATCTGATTGCTTTAAATCTACTATGTTTTGACCATCAATTAATATTTCACCAGACTGAATATCGATTAATCGCATGAGCAACTTGGTAATGGTGGTTTTACCACTTCCACTATGTCCGACCATACCAACTTTTTCTCCAGGTTTGATACGCAAATTTAAGTTACTAAATAACGGTATTTCATTTTTGTCGGCGTAGGCAAATGTTACATCCTTGAACTCAATCTTTCCATGGATAATACGTGGTTTTTCTGGGTGTACTGGATTAGATATCTCAGTGTCCATATTTAATATCTCTACCATGTCATATGCATCGCCAATCACACGGTTGTAATTACGCATGATACTGTTCATCTCCCAAAGCTGCCTAGCTAGAGTAAAGGTGTATGTTACCGCTAAATAAATAGTTGCGATTGATATGATATTTCTTTCTGATGCCCATATGGCCGCAATTAACGCACTGGAGTTTAGTAGTACAATTAGACTGGAATAACCAGTGCTTATCACTAAAAAACCACGCATAGAGTCAAGACTTTTTTCACGCCAGGTAGTGGTCTTTTTTGTGAGTCCGCTGAGTTCTAATAATTCGTTGCCGTGAGATTTTACAGCTAGTATGTTAGTCACCACATCCGCCACGTAGCCAGTTACAGTAGTACTTGCTTGAGACTCACGTTTGTTTAAAATCGCCAAATGGCGGGAACCAATAAACACAATAAACAAAAAGATAAGGCTAAGAATCGTAAGTATTAATGCATATTGCCAGAATATAATGCTGAGGATGATAATTGTTGCCAGTATGCTTACAATAGCAGGTATAAGCTGGAATATTACCGTATCCCAGAATCTTTCGAACGCACTGATAAGTTTTGATGTTTGCGAAACCAAAGATCCTCCAAACCGATTTGCATGGAAGCTCATACTATGACTGGTAAGCTTAGCGAATATTCTTTTGTATAAATCTCGTTGTGACGCAGTCTCGAAGGTCCAAACTAGAAATAAATTTAATCTCCACCCTAATAACTCTCCCCAGATTTGAGCTACAACATATAATATGATGAGAACCCAGCTTCTTTGCAGCTGAATAGTATTAGCTTGGACGTCTTGCAAAATGCGTGAAATAATAAATGGACTGGCAAAAGAACTAGCCAAAACCGCAGTAGCTGAGCCAATAAACGCAGCGACTACGCGGATTTTATAGCGCATAGCTATTTGCCAGAATAAATACAGAGTTTCTTTTTGCACCTTTTAAACTGCCTTTATGTAAATAGATTTTATTATTGTGACTAGGCTATATAAGCCAATCTACTAATAGTAATAGAGAATTGGATTTGCTATTTAGACTTACCTACCAATCATAATGAAAGGTAATTATACACTCAATTATCAAATTTTTACAAGTTTGGTTTTCTAAGCAGTAAGTTTTTGAAAGGCCAATTCTATACTCTTCAACTGGTAGAATAGAGATGTGGATAACAGAATTAAAGAAAAATTAAGTGAATTACCTAGTGCACCAGGTGTGTACTTTCATAAAGATGCTTCTGGACAAATTATCTACATTGGAAAAGCTGCTGTACTACGAAATCGTGTGCGTCAATATTTTCAATCGTCCAGAAGTCGTGATGCCAAGACTGAAGCTTTGATAGCTGAGATAACGGATGTTGATTGGATGGTTGTAGATAGTGAGATAGAGGCTTTGTTTCTGGAAGCTGAGATGATTCGGCGATATATGCCGAAATATAATATTTTACTTCGTGATGATAAATCCATGATTTATATCCGCATTGACTACAATAGCGACTATCCAACTGTGACCACTACACGGCGTCCACTAGATGATGGTGCGCGCTATTTCGGGCCTTATATCAGTACTCATAGTGTGAAACAAGCACTTAGACTATTGCGAAGAATTTTTCCATTCGCGGTAAAAAGGACGGTTAACCAAAAAAGGGCTACACTACATTATCACTTAGGCTTAGACCCTGGGCTAGAGGAAGGGCGTACAAGCCTCGAAGATTATAGAGCTAATCTAAAAAAACTAATGGCAGTAATCCAAGGTAAACGGAAGATAATCTTAAGAGATCTCGAGAAAGAGATGAGCCTACTTTCAGATGCATCAAGATATGAAGAGGCTGCAAGGGTACGTAATCAGATTTTTGCATTACGAGAACTAGAACAGCAAGTAATCTTTAGCAATAAAGAGTTCCTAGATATTTCGAAGGACCATGCTTTGAACGAAATTGTGAAACTTTTTGGCCTTAAAAGATTTCCTAAACGCATAGAAGGATACGATATTAGTCATACGCAGGGCATTGACGTGACCGCGAGTATGGTGGTTTTTTCGAACGGTGTTAGTAACAAACGCGAGTATAGAAAGTTCAAAACTAAAGTAAACGCTAACGATGACTTTTACAATATGTATGAAACAATCTTGCGGCGCTTGAGTGAAAATAATCGGAGTAAATGGAGTTCACCGGACTTGATTGTGGTTGATGGTGGGAAGGGGCAGCTTGACGCTGCTATCCGGGCTATGAACGAACGAAACTACAAGATCCCAATTATTGGACTAGCAAAGAGAGAAGAACAGATAGTGATAAATCAAAATGGATCAAATATTAAGTTTAACTTGCGCTATCTACGTGAGCTCGGAGGCTACCAATCAGCTTCAGATGCTTTTATATTAATTAACTTACCCTTGAATACAAATATTATGAAGTTATTGCAACGAATTCGCGATGAATCGCATAGATTCGCACTTAGTTATCACTCTGTATTGAGATCTAAGAGGCAGACAACTAGTTTACTTGATAATATTCCATCAGTTGGACCAGTGACACGTAAAAAATTATTGAAAGTATTCGGTAGTGTAAGTGGTATTCGCGAAGCTAGTTTCGCTACACTCAATGATGTCATCGGACCGAAAAAAGCCGAAAATATTAAGCGGTATTTGTAAAATAAGACTTAATTTTTTTATGAGTAGCACGATACAATTATGAACGATATCAGAGTTTGTTATTGTAAATAGTAACTAAAATAGATCATTATATTTTACTGATTGCAGATAGATTAATTTTTGGTGAAACTCTACACTCACGCTAGAACCTATTTTAGCGCCAAAGCTGAGAATTGAGATTTTCGGCGAGTTACCTCCGACCTAATTTGCTGAATTGCTCTGCCGGGGTTTTGGTTTTTAATTTTTTGGAATCGCTATCTACTTAGGTGTCTAGATATAGCAACGTCATGATTATAAAATACATCGAGCGCCTGCTCCAGCTTCACTTGATTGCGCACATCTCCATGATACGCATTAAACAGTACTGCAAAATGATTATTTTTTTCAGCTTTGAATTGTTCATGTAATGCAAGCATAGTAAGTACGGGTATTCTATACGGTATGTCATGTCGAACGCGTAGCCCGCCGTCTGTCAATCGCTCAATACCAGGACTGCCGACTGATAACTGTGCAAGATATTCTGTCATACCTTCGTTTGCCTCAAGACCTTGACCATTTACCTGCAAGCCACAACGATAATTCTCCTGCGTTTGAGCTGAACCAGCATGATGTAGTTCATGCGCTACAACATGATATGCATCAGCACCCTCACGGAGTCTTGCAGATCGCACACTACCGTCAAACTGTACTTCTACGCGTAATGAGCATATACGATAATCGCCGGCGGCACCACTATTATCTGACGTTACTAAACCTTGTAAGTGATCAAAGCTACCAAATGTTGCACGCTGTAATTGCCTGGCAGCACGTTCCAACATGTCAATACGTAAGCCAGTCGTTGAAGCAATTTCTTGCGTCGTTGCGTAAACTTGCCCTTTTGCTCGTCCCAAAATTTCGCCATAATGTTGCTTGAGGTATTCTTCACCCTCTAGAGAGCGACCAGCCAGATATACTGCTAATGTTGTCATGAGTTTTGAATCTGGATTTTCAGTAATCGCAGCTAATAGGCGGTCTTTACCTACTTTGTCGTCAGACTGTGCAATGTCATATAGAGATACACCTGCTCGTGCTCGCAAAAGTTCATCAAATTGCCTTGCCCAAGGCAGGCCAGCGTCAAGAAAACCAGTCGCATTCACAAAGAAGTTATGACCGACTGGTTGATCTTGAATACCAGATACAACTCTTTCATGTAAGTTCTGTACAGGTATGGAGAGTATATCTGGGTGGGTAGTTGCCATTTTGCTAACGGTTCCTGCTTGATAGGCCTCAAGAATTGCTGCCCGCTGTACTGCAATCATTCTACCCACATCACGCAAGGGCGTAACTCCGCCATCAAAGTCGGTTGTAAGACGGGCAAGATTTTGTATGGCTGACAATTCTCCTGCAAGGTGAGCTGTGTTTGTAGGGGATCTTTCATACTGCCCACGAACACTTATCTGATCAAGTACAGAGGTAGGTTGTAGACGATCCATGACAACTACTATTACATAATATTACATAAAACGCAAGATTTTTTATTGATGTTGATCTCTATAAATTAAAGAACTAAAAACCCCTGCCAGCAATTGAATTTTGTTCCATCTCTGGTGTCCCTGTACGACAAGGCTAGAACCTATTTTGAGGAAAAATGCTGAAAAGTACAAGCCCCACCGCCTAGCACAGCGGAGCTGTTCTGCGCCCCGCCCAGAAAAACAAATCTTTGTATTTTTGGATTTTTACCCCCACCGAATTCTTTTTTGTATTTGGAAAAGATTTGTTTTCTGGACGGTGCGGTCGCCACAGGCGACATTACTGGCTAAAACTCAAGCCACTCGTTATCTTGTCGTACACCTCTATTGCGTACACGAATACCTGGCTTTTCAGAAACTTGACCAATCTCTTGCGCAACAACTCCATTTGTTTGTGCGGCTTCTAATACTTTTTCTGGCTCTGGTGTGGCGACAATCATACCGTGTCCCATATGCCATTTGCGATAAGCGGTCCTGTCGTTAAAACCGCGTAACTCTTGCATTTTTAGCATAATTTCTGGCGGAGTAATCGGGTTTGAGATTTCAACGCCCAGACCGCTAGGTTCAAGCATACGCCCAAGTTTACTCGGCTGCCCACCACCAGTAATATGAGCAACACCAGTAACTTTAGCTAGTGGTTCCTTGCTAATATCATGACCGCCAGTAAGTTCAGACATAAAACCAGAATAAATAATTGACGGTTTTTGGACTAATCGCCCAAGCGATACATCGCCTAGCTCACGCACGACTTTGTTGTGCCAATCATTACCATAATGCTCAAGCATTGCTTTGCGAACATCGGTAATACCGTTTGAACGAAAACCATGCTCTGCAAATCCTACGAGCGTATCACCTGGCCGTATCTGCTTACCAGTAAGAACGCGGTTTTTATGCGCGAGCCACAAAATTGCTGCGCCCCAGTTATAATTAAACTCTCCGTAACCGCCAACTCTGTCTCCAAGTTCAGCAACCTCGCCATTAACAACTGCGACTTTTGCTAAGCTTGCGGCAGCAACATAGCCATATGCCAATTGGCGTACGGCTTCTCGCGTGTGTTCAGTGTCGTCAAGCTGGCGAACGTCAAGAATAGTACCGACTGCCATTGGTTCTGCGCCACGAACAACCGCGTCATCACAAACCATAGCAAACAAGTCGTGCGCAACGACTGAATGGTCATCAAGTCGCTCGGAAATCTCAACTTTTGTACCAACTCCGTCAAACCCGAGGTTCATCTCCAGATTTGCTATATCGTTAAACTGTCCTAATGATATGGAACGAAAACCAGAGAATGATCGGTGTGCTTCGCGCACTAATCCTGGTCTGTTTTCGTGTGTCAATTTTGATGCTTCATAAAGCATTTTTGATACGTCATCGCCAAGGGCGATGTTTACATCTTGGATAGGTCGTCTCTCGCTCATATATACTATGATAACAGTTTATCTTTGCTACCCAAGCCATAAGCAGAATTACGCACCGTCCAGAAAACAAATCTTTTCCAAATACAAAAAAGAATTCGGTGGGGGTAAAAATCCAAAAATACAAAGATTTGTTTTTCTGGCGGGGCGGGTGTTGCTCGCGCCTTGTGTTTTTCAGTAGTTTTCTACTGGTGGAATTTTACAACTCCGCTAGAACCTATTTTGAGGAGAAATGCTGAAAAGCACAAGCCCCGCCGCCTAGCACAGCAAAGCTGTGCTGCGCCCCGCCCAGAAAACCCTTTGTATTATTTTTCGAATTTCCCCCGCCCAGTTTTTTTTGGAAAAGGAAAAGGGTGTTTCTGGTCGGGTCGCGTCTGCCTTTGGCAGACAGGTGGCGTGGCTCGGAGCGGCATAACCGCTATGTGTCGCAAGCGGCACATTAAACAGAGGAAAATCTGTTATAATTACAATTATGAAAGAACAGATTTCTACTAATAACGCACCAAGAGCAGACCGTATTTTGTCGCAAGGCATTGCAAGTAACGGAACAGTTTATGTTGCTGGACAAATACACAGTAAACCAAACGGCACAATAGTTGAAGGTTCGGTTAAGGAAAAAGTAGAACAAATAATGCAAAATATCTCCGCTATTTTGCAGGAAACAGGCGCAAACCTAAATGACATTGTGAAGGTAGTCATTTATGTAACTGATATGGCACAAATGCCAGAGTTGAACGAAGTTTACCCGACTTATTTCACAAAACCATTTCCGGTTCGTGAAGCCGTTGGTGTTCAGGCGTTGCCGCTTGGAGCAACTATTGAAATTAGCGTGATTGCGGTAAAGGAATAATTATGTCTGTTAAAATTACTTACTTTGTTCACGGGACAACTACCGACAACGAAGAAAATAAGTCATCTGGCTGGAATGATGTTAAGTTGTCAGATTTAGGAATTCAGCAATCAAAAGACCTTGCCAACCTAACGGCAGATAAAACATTTGACGCAGTGTTCACTTCTGACTTAAGCAGAGCGATTGACTCCGCAAACCTAACCTGGGGAGATAAATACCCAAATTTCGCCGACAAAAGACTGCGTGAGTGCAACTACGGCGACTTAAATGGCAAGGACTCCGATGTTGTTGAGCCCTTGCAGGACAAATCTATCACTACGCCAATGCCTAATGGCGAAAGTTATGAAGATGTTAAGGCTAGAATTAGCGATTTTCTTGGCTTCATAAAAAGTGAGTATGACGGTAAGCATATCGCAATTGTTGCCCATAAAGCACCCCAACTGGCACTTGATGTTTTATTGAAAAATATGACTTGGGAAGAGGCATTTGCTAATGACTGGCGTAAACAGAAGGCTTGGAAACCAGGCTGGGAGTATGAAACTCAATGAAAAATATACTCACAATTCACGAGCAAGACATCCTACCAGAAGCACCAATTGTAGATACTTCTGATTTTCGCAAGCGTGAAGCCGCTCGTGCGGTTGTATCCGATAACGCTGGCAAGATCGCACTTTTGCGAGTTGGGCTTTACGACTATCATAAATTGCCTGGCGGCGGTATTGACGAGGGCGAGGACATACCAACTGCGCTAGAACGAGAATTGCTAGAAGAAATCGGCTGTAAAGCCGAAGTTACGGGCGAAGTCGGCGAGATTATTGAATATAGAAACCAGTTTGAGTTAGAACAGACATCTTATTGCTTTGTTGCTACACAAACGGGCGAAAAAGGCGAGCCAGATTTTACAGAGAAAGAATTACGAGAACAATTTTCAATTGTTTGGGCAGACGATATTGAAAATGCCATATCGCTATTGGAACAAGATGAGCCAACAAATTACGAGGGCAAGTTTATTCAAAAACGTGACCTTGCTCTATTGAGCGCTGCAAAAAAGCAAATCGCCTAGTGACGCGGGGCGCATTCCAGCTTTGCTGGAATAGGCGGCGGGGCTTGTGTTTGTCAGGCATTTTTCCCAATTTTGGTGGGCGAGGAGGGACTCGAACCCTCAAGCCTTTTGGGCAGCGGATTTTAAGTCCACCGCGTATACCAGTTCCGCCACTCGCCCTGATTCATTTAGATTATTTTGGAGGCGCGGACGAGATTCGCACTCGTGTACAAGGTTTTGCAGACCTTTGCCTAACTCCTCGGCCACCGCGCCAGTACGCTCAAATGAGATTATTATAGCAGACGATTAATGTGATTGATTATCCTTCACCCTCAGTAAATGCGATAATATGTGTGTATCAAGAAGCATAATCGATATTGAAATTACTACAATTATACAACTATAATCATAGCAATTGAGTTTAATAATATTATTATGATCAAGAATAATAAAAACTTACATATACAGTCTAGACTTTCGCGTAGCAGATTACTTGGGGAGCTTTCTAGATATAAATATGTGATATTTGTCGTTATGTTCGCAGCAATTGGTGGTGCAATATTATTGCTTTCATCACGAGCAGCAATTCAATACGCACCATATCCAACTTATCGTACTGCGTGCATAGAAAACTCTCCTAGCAAGATTGTCGTACGTCCGGGAGAACGTTTTACCGCGAGAATACGAATGAAAAATACTGGATCAACCGTCTTCAATCCCGATTATGGTTTTTATTTTACCGAATTTACATCTGGAACTCCCATCTGGAATGCAAGTGGTACAAAATTTTATGGCAATATTTCGCCAGGAGATTTCTTTACGTTTAATCTGACGCTTACAGCACCAAGAGCTATTGGAAGATATAACTTCAGTTGGTCAATGGGACTTACGTATAAGGGATTTATAAAATACGCCTGTCAGGGAGGTCTAATAACAGTTACGAATGAGCCGTCAGTTAGTTTACTCGTGAATGGACAAAGCGGTAATATATCAATAACTAAAGGGCAAAGCCTAACGCTGTCTTGGTCTACCTCGAATTATCCGTCAAGCTGCTCTGCTAGTGGGAGTTGGTCTGGTGGTAAGCCAGCATCAGGGAGTGAAAACAGGGCTGGTGACACGAGTTCTGCTGGAACACGGACCTATACCTTATCCTGCTCTAATGCCATTGGCTCTAGCTCCGTAACGCGTAAGGTGTATGTGAATAACCCACCCCCACAACCACCACCCCCACAACCACCACCCTCACAACCACCACCTACACAACCACCACCCTCACAACCTTCATCAGGTAGCTCCCAATCATCACGCCCACGCCCTGGACCAGTTATCTCACCAGGTGGTGCGTTACCACGTACGGAACCGTTTCCGAGCAACAACAATCAACAGACCAACAACGACCCAGCGCCCCAAAAACCACATACCTTTTCTGCAATAGCTGTGAGTGATTCTACTGTACGATTGACATGGTACAAAGAAAATTCCGACCTGGCTACCAGTAGTTATGAACTACAACGTTCGCTAGACAACGAGAATTGGCAAACATTGAGCGACTACATCACAGATGAGTTATACGTAGATAGTGAGGTTAGATTTAGCACAAAGTATTATTACAGATTACGCTCACTTTCTGCAGATGGACAAAAATCTGAGTTCGTCAATACAGATGTCACAACTAAGCCGTTTACTTCAAATACGAATAATGGCGATCTATCACTCGAAAGCGAAGACAAACAGGTAACTGTATTAATCCCAGATGGTGCTATCTCAGATCCAGCATTCTGTAGTATAAGAAATGACGAGACACTTCCATCACCGGAAATAAGAGGTCACAAATTACTAGCTGGACCTTATGAAGTACTGTGTAAGACTGCTGACGGTGCGATAGTATATGAGTTCAATAAAAAGCTTAGCATGACAACACAAGTAAATCAGGGATCATTTATTGCACTAAAACTATTCGGATATGATAAAGGGTGGAACGAATTATTAAACTTAACTACCTCAGGTGATAGTTCATATGAGCTGAACTCAACAAAATTTGCTATCTTGGGTCAGCAAAAGCCGAAGCCACTATTGTTTTGGGTAGGATTAATCAGTGGAATAGTCCTCGTGATAGTAGTCGGTGGATTTATCCTATTATCATCGCTTGGCCGATATAAACAACAGAGATATATCAAGAATAAACTGGCAGATTACAAATCGAAAGAACGTGGATATTAGCTTGCCAGAGAGTGTTGAGATATCCATGTAGCGGTATGCTAAAACTATTACAGATTTAAGAAGTTTTCGTTTGGTGCAGTTTCTAGAACTGGCTAAGAAAACCGATTTTAGCACGAAGTGTTAAAGTTAAGCTCTGCCACCTGCGCTTAGCACAGACGCAGCGGAGCTTCGCCAAAAACAACTTCTTATCTGTTAAAATCAAACTATGGCACGTAGTGATATTGCTCAAATCGGCAGCATAACTAAAAAGTCTAGGCTCGTTGGCTTAGGTGAATCTTCTCACGGAACCCATGAATTCTTTTATAATAAGTTTTAAATTTTCAAACAATTAGTTAAAAAGCACGGTTTCAATACCATGCTATTTGAAGATAGCCAGGAACATATCGAAGAGATAAATAACTACATAAAAATTGGTAGCGGCGATTTACGAAGCCTGGTTAAAAAACTTTATCTAGTTTGGCAAACACAGGAACTCTTAGATTTGTTGAAATGGACGAGAGCCAACAGCTCAAAGTATCAGCTTAATTTAATCGGTTTTGATATTGACCAATCAAAAATTAAGCCTGAACATCGCGACAAATATATGGCTGAAAATATTAAAGCCTATACGAGTCAAAATCCAGAGGATAAATGTGCCATTTGGGCGCACAATTTTCACATTTCAAAAACTAAAATTGGCGATTTTACGACTATGGGCTACTACTTGGATGAGTGGTTTGGAAATGATTATTACGCAATTGCGCAATTGTTCGGGCGCGGTGAAATAAGTGCCACTAAAATTGATGAAAGTAAGCCAGACAGTAAAGATAGAGCATTGAGTACAATTCCAGTCAGTTCAATCCCAGAAGATTTATTAGAGAGTGATCTTGATAAACTATCGCTATCGCAAAAAGTTTTCATGATTGAAACAAAAAATCTTCAGCGAGAGCAAACAAGGAATAAGCAAAAAGTCCGCTCAATCGGCTGGGGAGTAGTGCCGAGCAAAATTAATATGTACACAGATGAGATTACAATCACAAAGGCTTTTGACGCTATCATTTACTGTCTAAAATCCTCAAGAAGTAAATTATTAAATTAAGAGGTTGAGAGAATTATGAGATTAAGAGGACGTACCTCTTAAAGCTCTTAAAGTATGGAAAAGTGAGATAATATGATTTTTTGGTGGCATTTTACGCCAAGGCTCGAACCTATTTCGAGCGTAAAGGCTGATGCGTAAGCTCAGCCCCGACGCCTATGCCAGCAAAGCTGGCATGCGTCCAGCCAGAAAAACCACCCCTCGAATTATTTTTTTGAATTTCCCCCGCCGTATTTTTCTTTTTTAGTTGAGAGGGTTGGATTTTCTGGCAGTCCGCCCACTGTAAGCAGTGGGGGCGTTGAGGCTTTGCACAGGCGACATAGTCGCCGTGCTACGCACTTAGATACGATCTATGATTTATTAGAAATATGCTCTTCTAATATTTCCCTAACAATCTGTGCTTTTGATTTACCCTTAGCTCTCGACTCTCGCTTCAAAAAATTACTGATATTTCTTCCTATGTACATATTGAATCTAACATCTCTGGCTTCATTAGCATTTTCATTTAGAAATGAAGAAACTATTAATTTCAAATCAGAACTATCTGTATAAGATTCAACATATTTTAAGGTTGTAGTCTCACCCATAAGAAAGGATGTTATCTGTGCAGAGTCTTTTGTCAAAATCAGCAAGGGCTTCTGTAGGTTTATCGCAAGACTGGCAAGGTAGCCGGTATTAAATGTGTGAGTCGTAGCCTCGAGGATAATGACGTCCGATTCTTTTAGAGCTTTTAGATTGTCCCGATAAATTTTTTTTGATTCATTCTCAGAATAGCGATGCCCTTTAGTCTTTAGCTTATAGGCACGCTCGACCCAGTCTCGGGCTACCTCATGACCAAGTTTTTTGACTGTTGCAATAATAATCCTGCAGTCTTCGATATTCTTATCAATTGAACTTGCTGAAGTAGAAAAATATACCTTCATACAAAGGAATTATATCATACTAGATTAGAGTAGACACATATATGTGTATACATTATGCTGTGTACATGGAAGCAATAGGTTTAGTTGGTGGTTTAGGTAGTGGCAAGGATAGTTTTGGTAAATTTATCCAAGACCGGAAGGGCGGCACATTGGTGACTACATCAGATGTCGCCAGACGCTATATTGAGGATAATGAGTTGGGTGAACCTACTAGGGATCTTACTCGAACCATTGCAACGCAGTTAAGACTACAGAATGGAACTGACTATTTACTTAGGCAAAGTATCGATCACTTGCCAAATGATGAACTGGCGATAGTAAGCGGCTTGTATGTTGTCGAGGAGGTGATGGCTCTCCGTGCCCAAAGGAGAAGTGTGATTGTACACGTTGATGCCTCAGACGAGGTTAGGGTTGATAGGGTTACGGGTCGTGCACGGTCTTCGGACGAAAAAGACGCACATAATTTTCACAGACTGGACGGTGAGGATATGCGTGGCAGTAGTACGGATCAGCGATTGGCCGACGTAATCACAATGGCCGATATTCGAGTAGGTGGCAATGTACCGATAGCCAACACAGCGTATTGGGATCAGCAAATGCAACGCGTTTTTCAAGTGAATGATTGATTTTTAGGAGCTGAATGTACAGGTCAAATTTTTCTCCAAGTAACGAAGCTCTCAATCTTCTGCGAGATGGAAAGATTATTGATGAATCTGAGTTCGGATCAGATATGGTAGATAGAGTCGTATCAACTCTGGCACACGAGGAATCAAACCATTCGTCTGGTCCTGAAGTTCAAGTATTTGCACAGCAGCTTGGCGAAAGAATGGATGATGGCCGCATTATTATGAGCACCCCTATCATGACCAATGCTGGCAGATATTTTGATAGGCCTTTGGGAGCATGTACGATGCCTACTTCTGACCTTACACAGTGCGATCCCGAAATGCTAAGACACGAAATTGATACCTTGCACCAACAAGGTATGGGTACAGGATTTGACCTCAACTCTCTCGATGATCCAGTCTCTATGCTAAAAATGCTCAATGACTTTGCACTGGAAGGTTCAAAAAGAGAAGAAGAGAATCGCCCAGTTGGTAATATGGGAGTTCTCAGCGTCTACCATCCCAAGATAATGGAGTTCATTAAGTGTAAGGCAGGTAGTGCAGATGGATCTAGTCCATGGAAGTTCAATATATCAGTTGATTTAGACGATAGTTTTTTTGACACCCTAGATAATGGCGGAGAGCTCGAGCTTTTAGACGGTACACGAGTTAGTGCGAATGAAATATTTGAAGAAATCTGTGAGGCCGCAACAAAATGCGCAGATCCTGGCCTTGTGTTTCTTGGAAGAATGAATGCACGAAACCCTGTTCCGGGTATTGGTAGTTATAAAACTACTGCACCGTGTGCAGAGGTCGGTCTTGTAGAAGGTGAGTCTTGCCAATTTGGTTATATAAATGCGGGTAAGTTTGTGAATACTCAACATGAAGGTATCGAAATCAGATACGGTGATCTAGAAGAGACAACTAAAGTCCTTACACGAGCGCTTGATAATGCGTTATCGGTAAGCATTGATAGATATATGGCTCCACAGAGCGCTTACGTGATGCAGCAAAAACGAAAAATTGGCATAGGTCTTAGTGGTGTTGCCGATGCAATAAGCGTAGCGGGTCTTAACTACGGGTCTGAAAAAGCCAGAGAACTTATTTCCGACATGCTGTCATTTATAAACTATGTATCAAAGTCTACCTCAATTGAACTTGCTAAGCAACGTGGCTCTGCGCTATCAATGATGCAGTCCATTGGTAATAGATATTATGATGACATCGATTATCTTAGCTCTCTATACGGTGATCAGGAGGGTTCCAAGAGTGTCGATAGGTTAGATTGGATAAGACTTGGGAAAATGATAAAGAACTCTAGACTATTGAGGAATACGACAACCATTGCCCTGCCACCAACAGGTAGAAGTGCGTTAGTCTATGGAGCATCCACTGGAATAGAACCACACTTTTCTCTCGAAAGAATCAGCGCTGACGTAAGACATACAATGGCTATCAATATTGGAAAAGTTGTGGGGAAAGCAGTAAGAGCTGATGAACTAGCTAAATACTCCGATCATCCTGATTTGAATGCATACCTAGCATGTGCGCAAGACATAGATCCAGTAGATCACCTGGGTATGGTCTCATCCCTACAGAAGTATACTGACGAAGCTATATCAAAAACTATAAACATGCCGGCAGGTTCCAAAACAAGCGATGTTGCAGAGATATACCGCAAAGCCTATGATGCTGGGACTTCGGGAATCACTATATATGTCGATGGAAGCCACACCTCTCAGCCGGTTGCATTAGATAAGAAGTAGTTTTATAATGTACGTATATGAGTGAACAATTGAGAAATGAAGGTGAGGTGGGATTTTTACGACACGAGGCGTATTTTGTTATGAGTGCAATTAGACGCGCAACACGGGCATTGGACGATGCCAATAAAGAATATGGCGAAGCAGTTGCATCAAGTGGAGGCGATTGGGCATTTGACGATCCAGCATCACAAGTAGCAGCAATGGAAGCTCATATGAAGGAAAAAGATTTACAAAAAATGGTGAAATTATCCCAGCAGCTAAAAGACAGGGGCGAAATCCCTTACCCTGATCCAGATGAGCAGACGGCAACGTATGGCTCTCGAGTGTATACTACCGAAGAGGATGGTTACGAAGGGGTTTTTGATTTAGCAACTCGTCATATACCAGGCATGTCATCCGAGGATGATGTGGTCATTATATCGCCTGCTGCCCCCATGGCTAAAGTTCTTTATGGTGCAAAAGAAGGCGAAACTATTGCTTGGATAGCCCCAAGCGGCAAAGAATTTAGAGCAACAGTTACAAAGATAGATCAATTAGCAGTTCAAAACTTCTTCAGTCTTCCCGAAGGGGCTACTGAATGAACAATCTATATTTCCAATACTGTCCTAAGCTAGTGGTTTTTAACGAAACTCTGGACAAGGTTCTGCTTGCCAAGCGTAAGGGAGAGCAGGATTACGATGGAACCTTTTCTTTCATTGGCGGTAAAATTGAAACAAGCGACGGTGGTATTGTAGGGGGCATCAAGAGAGAGAAGAATGAAGAGATAGGAACAAAGGCCAAGATTCAAGTTGCCCAAATGCCAGTCTTCAACGCATACTTTGAGAAAAAAGATGGTTCGTCCATGATACTGCCTCACCACATTTGTAAATATGTTGGCGGCGACATAAAGCTCAATGATGAATATAGTGAATATAAATGGGTCAATCTGGATGACCTGAAAAATTTTAGTCCCAAAATTGACACGATTGTACCAGCTGTAGAGTGGGCAAAACGGTTTATTGGTCAATTACGACAAGAAGACTTCGTAACTATTTAATTAATTCCCGTGCAAAGCCTCAACGCCCCCACTGCTTACAGTGGGCGGACTGCCAGAAAATCCAACCCTCTCAACTAAAAAAGAAAAATACGGCGGGGGAAATTCAAAAAAATAATTCGAGGGGTGGTTTTTCTGGCTGGACGCATGCCAGCTTTGCTGGCATAGGCGTCGGGGCTGAGCTTACGCATCAGCCTTTACGCTCGAAATAGGTTCGAGCCTTGGCGTAAAATGCCACCATAAATGGACTAAAGTCAGAATTAGCGGCGCCGCGTTGCGCCGTTTTTTCTTTGGCTGCGCGGAGCGCAAGCCAAATGTTCTTGGGGAGAGAAACAGTTTGGGCAGCCGTAGGCTGCGCCTTTTTGGTTTTTAGCGCCATAGGCGGTTTTGATGTAAAATAGAATTGCACACAAGTTTTGAGAAGGCTATTTTTGTTGGCTTAAATGGCCGTCTAGTACAATCTAGTCTTTTCTAGCTTGTGTGCAACTAGGCGGTCATTTAAGTTTTAGGGGGTAAAAACTATGCAAAGCCAACAAAAATACTTCTTGTACGCTCGTAAATCTACGGACGTAGAGGACAAACAAGTTTTAAGCATTGAGGCGCAAATAACCGAACTTCGGAAGTTTGCGGCAGATAATCAGTTGCATATTACTGATACTATTATCGAAAAGAAATCCGCCAAAACGCCAGGCCGCCCGAAGTTCGGATCAATGCTGAAACGCATTGAAGCTAATGAGGCCAGCGGCATAATTGCTTGGCATCCCGACAGGCTTGCTAGAAACTCCGTTGACGGCGGACAAATTGTTTACCTGTTAGACCAAACACATTTGCAAGCGTTAAAGTTCCCAACCTTTTGGTTTGAGAATACCAGTCAAGGTAAGTTTATGCTGTCTATTGCGTTTGGGCAAAGCAAATATTATGTGGACAATCTGTCCGAAAATATCAAGCGAGGGTTGCGCCAGAAAGTCAGGCGGGGTGAAATGCCTGGACTTGCGCCCATTGGCTACATCAACGATGTGCGGACAAAAACGGTTGTTGTAGATAAACGCCGCGCCCCGACTATTGTTGAAGCCTTTGAGCTGTACGCCAAAGGCGCAAGCCGTCTTGAGGACATCGCCATATTTCTGGCAAGTAAAGGCATTGTTACCAGCTCAGGCAAACAGTTTCCCAAAGACCAAGTAAAACGGCTTTTAACAAATCCGTTTTACTACGGACACTTTAGATATGCTGGCGAAGTTCACGAGGGCAAACACGAAGCTATAATCTCGAAACGGCTCTTTGACGACGTCCAGGCAACGCTAGCGCGTCGCGGACGGCCACAAAAAGGCGCAACAGAGCCGCAAATCTTTTGCGGGCTTTTGCGCTGCGGTAGTTGCGAGCTAGCGGTTACGGCTGAACATAAGTTTAAGCATCAGAAAAACGGCAATGTACACGAATATGTTTATTATCGCTGCACGAAAAAGCATAAAGACTTGCGCTGTCTAGAGTCAGCGCTAACAGAAAAAGATTTAGCTAGTCAGCTTTCTAGTTTACTAGCGGACTACGCTATACCAAAGGCTTGGGCTAGCAAGCTACTGGCAATGCTAGCGGAAGACGAAAAGAAAGCTAGCGAGGCTAGCAATTCTTTTATCGCTAGCGCTAGTCAAAAAGTTAGTAACTTGCGAAGCAAGTTACAGCGACTTTTAGACAGTTATTTAGATCAAATTATTGACCAGGAAGCCTATCGAACAAAGCAGGCTGAACTTATATCTGAAAAGAAGTCACTAGAGGAACAAATTAGCAAGCTGGCGCTTGCTAGTAATGCTTGGATTGAACCTATGGGAGATTGGATCAAATTCGCTAGTTCTCTCTGTGAAGTTGCCAAGAGTTGCGAGCCGGTGGCGATGAAGCAAGCTTTTTCGCAAATTGAAGGATTGAACCTCATTTTATCAAACAAAAAAGCGCGGCTACTGCCGAGCAATTTCCCGAATTCCCCCCAGAAAAACATTTGGGCGGCGCTCCGCGCCAGCCTTATTTCCGCCGCTTCGCGGCGTTCCTGTCCCGATTTGGTGCGCGAGAGAGGACTTGAACCTCCACGCCTTTCGGCACAGCCACCTCAAGGCTGCGTGTATACCAATTTCACCACTCGCGCTAATTGACAAACTTGACTTGTCGTATTTATATTACTGTCTAGTGTTGATAAACTCAAGGTGTTTGTACTAACTGCACAGAAATTATTTGTTGACTTTTTCTTGGTAGATCATCCAATTCTCTATGTTTGTATATCTGTTTGTAATGCTACTTAGGCTTTTTGGTGCAAAATTGTATACTTTGCCACGGGTAACATAAATGAAAGATGGCTGATAAAGTGCCAGCGCTGGTGCATCTTCGCGCCAGATTTTCAAGAATTGCTTGTATTTTGATGCTCTTACTTTTGGATCGATGCGTGTTCGGCCAGCTTCCAATGCGGCATCCGCTTCTTTGGATTTGTATTCAGAAAAGTTTAATCTGGATGGTGAACTAGGTAATGCCTGTGAACTGTGCCAATATGCGAATACATCTGGGTCGTTACCAATCGAAATACCATATAGTAGCGCATCATAATCATGTCGGGAAATTATACTCTGAATCTCAGTATCACTTTGGAGTAAGACCTCGGCTTTGACTCCAATCTCTTTCCATGCCTTTTGCAAGTAGCTGGTAGCTGAACTGTAATCTGTGCTACTTTGGGCGTATAGGGTGAAGGTTAACGGTTTTTTATCTTTATAGCGAAGCCCATCCTCACCGAGCTTCCAGCCAGCCTCGTCCAAATACTTCTTTGCTTGTCCTTTATTGTATTGCAGTTGTGTAATCTTGTCATCGAGACCTAAGTTAGCGTCGAGCAGGGGACCGTGTATGGCTTTGAAGTGATTCCCCAGCTTGTCAATTGCGAGATTTGTATTTACGGATTGCACCAAGGCTCTCCTAATTTTTACGTCATCGAATGGAGCTTTGGTAGTTTTGAAAAACACCATAACAGAACCCATGATTGGGAAATAATAATCATGGAAGTCAGATGTTTCACGAACATCATCTGGAATGCTGGCTAGTCCAACCATTGCTGTTAACTCTCCATCTTTGTAAGATTCAATCATCTGACTTTCGGTCCGAAAAGTACGAATTACAAAATTACTAAGCTTCGGTGCCTGTTTGTAATATTCTGTATTCGCTGTTAATCCAACAGCTTCTTGGCGTGTTTCTTGTGTGTTGCCAGTTACTTCAAGTTTATTCCATTTAAAGGGTCCAGTACCAACTGGATTAGCTGTATTGAATTTGCTTGTTCGTAAGTCCGATGGTTCAACTGACTTCAGTATATGTTCTGGAACAATTCCATTAGTTAGTGCTTCCCTGAAGGTACTTAATATATTCGGTAGCTCAAAAACAACAGTCTGGGAGTCTTTGGCAGTCACTTTGATATCTTTCCAGGTATTAAAGAAAGGTGAGCGAACATCAGGATTCTTGATAGTTTGATATGTAAATACCACATCTCTTGCCGTCATTTTCTTGCCATCATGCCAAAAGATATTGGGGCGTAGTGTTACCGTGAAGACCTTACCACTAGCATCGGCTTTGATAGACTCCGCCAAGTCAGTTGTAAGCTTGTTTTCGCGGTCATATTTGAGTAGTCCTGGAAAAATTAATTTAGATACTGATTGATCGACAGCACTTGACGCGTACAGGGGACTAGCTGTGGTAAAGATTCCAATTATGCCTTCGACATATGTGCCGCCTGGTACCGGTTTATATGTTTGGTAATAGTGGCTTTGAGCACGAATTTGTAATATTGTACCGAATGCTACCAATACAAGAAGTGATATCCACCCCGCAGTGAAGCGCCAAACATTAGCTAAACGCCCGAACCTTCTATAAACATGTACTTCCAGACCATGTTCAGCGTTTTCGCTTATCTCCTCTACTTGCCTGCGATGTTTGCGTATACGTCGGCGCCAGCGAAGTCTTGTTGTTCTGTCAACCATATTCGTTATTCAATATTATCATGTCTTAATTATCTATAAACTGTGACAAATTTTGTCCAGCACCAGACGGATAACAGTTTAATATTCAGACTACACCTAGAATAATTGAGCCAGCGAAAACGATAGCTGTGATTATTGTTAGTTGGTGTAATGATTTATCTGTACCTCTGCGAACAGTATTTACCTCGGCACTACCCCCAAAACCAGCACCGAGACTCGCGCCACGTGTTTGTACTAGTACTAACAGCGTTAGAAATAGCATTGAACCGATAGTTATATAGTTGTATATGCTCATAGAGTCTATCAAGACCTTTCTTCAAGTATTACGGACACAAGATAGTTTACCAGGCCGATAACTAGTCCGGCAATAACTGCTGTACCAAAAGTAGCGATTTTCATTTGTGGATATAGCCAGCCCACCAGATAAACCATTAGGCCATTAATGACTATCATAAAGAGCCCTAGACTAAATAGGATAGCGGGAAGAGATAAAATTACTACTATTGGCTTGATTATGGTGTTCACTATAGCCAAAATCAAACCAGCAATTATGACCACGCCGACACGACTGTCGTAATCAATGCGATTACCCAATAAACCTGCAGCAATCCATAACCCAAGACCACAAACAAGCCATCTAATAAAAAATCTGCTTAATGGACCACGTTGCATAATTCATAATCATTGTAGCAGGCTTATAGCTCAATCGGTATTTTTTTACTTAGAATTTGGTTACCGTTATCTGTAATAAGAACATCGTCTTCTATCCTGACACCTACACCTTCTTCCGGTACATAAATACCTGGCTCGCAAGTAATTATCATATTGGGAGCTAGTGGCTTATTGTATTCACCAACATCGTGTACGTCTAACCCCAGGAAATGCGAAACTGCGTGAGGATAATATTGTCTTATTTGGTTACGATTTGCTACGTTAATTAGACCTAGCGACTGAAGTTGTTTACCAATAAACTTCTCAACTTTTGCCTCCAGTTGCTTCATTAGTATTCCTGGTTTTATCTCGCTCAAGGCGTACAGTTGAGCTTCACGTACAGCATTGAAAATATCTAGTTGTCGCTTGTTTGGTTTTGTTACCGCGTACGTTCGGGTAATATCTGCTGCGTAGTTTTCAATTTCAGCTCCGATATCCATTACCAACAAATTATCTTTGCCGATATTGCTCTTATTTGATATGTAATGAATGGTACATGCATTTACGCCGTTGGCAATTATTGGTGCAAATGCATGGGTACAGCCGTTGGCGATAAACATTGATGTAATATCTGCCTCTACCTCTTGCTCAGTTGAATAGCTTCGTAGTTTATTGTGGACTGCCATAAGTGCATCACCTGTTTGATCTATTGCATACTGTATGATTTTTATCTCATCCGGTTGCTTAACTGATCGCAATCGTACTAGGTTTTGGCGGATATCGTAAATCCTGAGTTTCTTATCGCGACGCATTAAACGTCTGACGAGCCTGGTTTGAGATGGGTTCGTATATATACCGGAGCGCTTCATATACGATGTCATTGGCGCAAGCGTAGCGATTGCCGAGATGTATTTTAGCTGATCACTTAGTTTCCTCCATCCATCTTTTTCATAAATTACATCAGATACTCCAGAAATCTCTATCAAGTTTCCTGTATCATCTTCACCGTCAAATTGTTTCAAAGTAGTTTCGCGCTGGGGGATAATTAAATACTCATTATCTTTGTCTATTACTAGCAGAGTGTCCGGCTTTGTAATTCCTGTAAGGTACCAGAAATTACTCTCTTGACGAAACCTATATGTTACGTCGCCGTTACGTTGTAGAGAACCGTTTGCGGTGAGTATAATAATCATATTTTTCGGGAGACTATCTCGTAGTGCTTTGCGATTGTTTACGAAGAAATCCGGTGTGAATTTAGTAATGATTTTTGACATAGATAGACAACCCTTTAGTATGATAGGCATTGTCGCCTATTCTCCATTACAAAATCAAGCGATACTTGAGGAATTTTATTGATTCAGCTATTATTTTACTGTTTTCAGCTATAAATATCCGTACATATTTAGGTGCGCTATTAGTGAGTAGTACATTTTAGGATATAATATGGCACTATGTGGGTGATTAGCTCAGTTGGCTAGAGCATCTCGTTTACACCGAGAGGGTCGGGGGTTCGAGTCCCTCATCACCCACCAAAATTAAACTTTCCGACTTTTTCCCTGACCGACTCGGCCACGTAACACGCTACTAATTCTAGCTTTTAGATATATTACCAATGAATTGCCCTACGCGAAGTACCCTCTCCTCAATTACGCGTAAATGAGTCTAATGATTTGCCAAACATACGTACCAAGATTTGGGTTTTTGTACTAGCCGTCATATAATACTTTCTACCTATATTATAAATATAAACAAATCGTGCATCGTCATTATATACCAACAAGACGTACCATAATTAAAACAATAGTCTGGGTCGCTATTACGCTGATTATTTTGATGATTACGACACGTTTATTATTGAAATATTCGAGATCTATGCTTGTTTGGTATGAATACCGAAGGACAGCAAACAGGCTCAAAAGAACCGTACCTCCAACCGTTTTGTCTAAATACAGAGAAGGGTTAACAGGTCGTGGTTCAACAATTGAGATTTGTGATAATGATACTGAAAAAATATATATAGTGTCACATGAAAACATATCGCCTACATACTACTACTTTAGCGACGAGGGTACACTTATTGGCACTTATTTTACTTCTGATGTTCTTGATGTTCACGACACCAACATAAATAGTCCACCGTTTGAAAAAGAGAGATATATGTGCAAATTGCTCTCATAATATTTATTGTTAAGAGCATAAATATCTTAACAATAAATTATCTAGTCTTTTCTGATATACTTGTTCATAAGTTCAAAGGAGAGGTAGAGATTATCAAGTGGCATCAGACAAAAAAGTAGATAGAGCTAGTATCAGTACTCTAAACTGGCTACGTGCAGCTGTACTGGGTGCTAATGACGGAATTGTATCAATCTCGAGTCTGTTGCTAGGTGTAGCAGGTGCTACAAATAATCGTGGCGCGATTTTCACAGCTGGTATGGCCGGTCTAGTGGCTGGTGCTATGTCTATGGCGGTAGGCGAATACGTTTCGGTTAGTAGTCAACGTGATGCTGAGAGAGCATTTATAGCTCGTGAGAAGTATCGGTTAAAGCGTGATCCGAAGCACGAGCTTGATGGGTTAGCCGAAATTTATCAGGCGAAGGGTTTACGTCCCAAAACCGCAAAACAAGTCGCGATGGAGTTAACCAAGCAGGATCCACTAAAAGCGCATTTGGACGCAGAGTTAAATATTGATGAAGAAGATTTAGTAAATCCGTGGCACGCCGCCTTTGCCTCACTGTTATCTTTTGGGTTCGGGGGTCTTATACCGCTTGTAGCAATCCTTGGTGCGGGTGTAGAATCTCGCGTAATTGTTACGTTTGTTGCGGTTTTAGTAGCACTGACTGCGACTGGGTATTTGAGTGCGACCGTGGGCGGATCATCACGCAAGCAAGCAATTATTAGAGTCGTGTTTGGAGGTGCTCTAGCTATGGCTATCACTTACGGTATCGGTCATCTTTTCGGCACAGCAATAAGTTAATCATGTTATTGATTTGAACTTGTAAAATCTGTAAAATATCATAACCTGTGGCTCTTTAGCTCAGTTGGTAGAGCAGAGGCTTGAAGAGCCTTGTGTCCCCAGTTCGAGTCTGGGAGGAGCCACCAAATTTATTATTTATGCGGGTGTAGCTCAGTTGTTTAGAGCGCTTCCTTGCCAAGGAAGAGGTCGAGAGTTAGAGTCTCTTCACCCGCACCAAATGTTAGAATTATGAGCCGAAAGGCTCTTTTTGCTTTGCATTATGCTTAATGTAAAATATTCATTATGTTTAAAAAGCAGGCTAAAACTCCTCTAAGCAAGTTACTTAACTTTTCTGGTAAAAATGTACTTATTACCGGTGCTGCTGCTGGCATGGGTCGTGCTACTGCAGAGCGATTCGCCGAAGCCGGATCAAGCTTAATATTGATTGATATTGATACTAAAAGGCTGAATGAAGTCCGTAGTTCTCTGCCCGAATGCGATTCTTCTACTTACATAATCGATCTTGCTGACAAAGCGTCAATTGATAATTTTTGGGAAAACCTAAGTACTAATGATCTACCTGACATATTAATCAATAATGCAGGCATTTTTCCTAGTCAAGTTTTTACAAAAATTGATCAAGCTTATTGGCAAAAAATTATGGATATTAACTTAAATTCTATAGTTTGGATGTGTCAAAATTTTATAAAACGGCGTGGCAAAAGGGGTGGTGTAATTGTAAATATCTCTTCTATAGAGGCTGTTCTTCCATTTAAAGATGAGATGGTTCATTACGCAGTTAGTAAAGCTGGTATCTTAGCACTTACTCGATCTTTAGCGCGCGACTATGGTCGTAAAGGTTATAAAATCAACGCTATAATACCCGGTGGGGTTAGCACACCAGGTACTAACGAATTAGCATTAAAGGCTCTATCCAAAATTGAGCTTGGTTTAATTAAAACTAGTTATGACTTTAATCAACGTCTTCCCGTAGGACGTGTAGGACAAAGTGATGATATTGCCAAAGTAGTACTATTTTTATCAAGCGAGCTATCTAGCTATGTGCAAGGGGTTTGCTTACCGGTTGATGGTGGTTTTTTGTCTTCATGAGACTATGCACAGAATTATATTTTGACACAAGATCGAGTTAATGTAATTTTTAAAGTCGGAAGATATTACTTTTGTGGTATCATTACTTCTAGCAAAGCTGAAGCTTTATAAAAAGAGGTACAATTGACGTATGAGTAAGGTCGCGCATTATCTCCAAGAACATTTGCTAGGTGAAGTAGTGGAATCTGATGATGTTCGTAAATATTTCTCTACCGATGCCAGCATATTTTCAATCAAGCCACTACTTGTGGTTTACCCAAGAAACGAGAACGATATACGCAAGACAATTCGTTTCACTTGGCAGTTGGCAGAAAGAGGTCGTACTATTCCTGTCACGGCGCGTGGAGCCGGTACTGATTTGTCTGGTGCATCGCTTGGGCATGGTGTAATTATGGCTTTTCCGGCGCATATGAGTCGAATTTTGGAACTGGATAGCAAGTCAGGTGTTGTTACGGTAGAACCAGGAATTATTTTTGGTAAGCTACAGCAGACACTTTATACACATAGTCGTTTTTTGCCTTTCTATCCATCTTCTCTTGAATACTGTACAGTAGGGGGGTCTGTTGCGAATAATGCGGCAGGCGAAAAGTCCTTTAAGTACGGTTCTACACGTGACTATGTCAAGCGGTTGAGGGTTGTGTTAGCAAACGGTGAGGTTATAGAAACACAGCGTATTAGCAAACGTGAGTTGAACAAGAAGCTAGGATTATCCACATTCGAAGGCGAAATTTATAGATCATTAGATACATTGATTGAAGAAAACAGAGATTTGATACAAGAGTTACGCCCTAACGTTACTAGAGATGCTGCTGGTTATGCCTTAGACTTGGTGAAGCGCAAGGATGGATCATTTGATTTGACGCCACTAATCGTAGGCTCTCAGGGTACTCTTGGTGTAGTTACAGAGATTACTCTAAATACGGAAATTCATAATCCTACCACAACTCTTATTGCAGCTATGTTTGATGATATCGCGGTTGCTCTTGATGCAATGCAGGAAATACGTAAGTTACCTGAATCTCCGAGTATGATGGAGATGGTTGATGAACACTTACTTAGATTGGTCAGTCAAACAAATCCCAACGCATTAAAGGGTATTATCAGTGAGTCGAACCCTAAGCTGGTTTTGCTTCTGGAGTTTGACAATACTAGTGATCGCATACAACGCCGAATGGCTAAGAAAACAGCTAAAATACTTAAAAAATATCAAATCACATATCGCTTGGAAACTGAATTACAAAAGAAAGAAGAGCTTTGGAAGATTCGCCATAGTGTAGCATCGGTAATGTCATTTGTAGATGGAAATGCCAAGGCCTTACCTATTGTAGATGATGGAATTGTCCCAGTCGAGCGTTTTGGTGAATTATTGAAATCAGTCTATGAGTTATTTGATGGTATGGGATTAAAGACAGCAGTATGGGGGCATGCTGGTGATGCAAACATACATATCGAGCCATTTCTTAACCTTGGCCAAGTAGGGGATAGACAGAAGGCATTTAAGCTAATAGACGAATATCATAAACTTGTTATCAGTATGGGTGGCAGTACTACTGGTCAGTATGGTGATGGGCGATTACGTGGACCATACTTACGGACACTCCTAGGTGATGCAAAGTACGAGTTACTTCAAAAGGTGAAAAAGATATTTGATCCCTATGGGACATTAAACCCGGGAGTAAAAATCAACGTGGAACAGCAAGAAACCAAACAGTACCTACGAAATGATTATAATCTTGAGCATCTTTATGACTTTATGCCTAGAACCTAATCAGATGAAAAAGGTTGAGTTATCGCATAATAACAAGTTAGAATGTGCGGTATACGCGCGCGAGTGGCGGAATTGGTAGACGCGTTAGCTTCAGGAGCTAGTGAGCAATCGCTCGTGGAGGTTCAAGTCCTCTCTCGCGCACCAGATCGGAACTAAAACGGAAATTGTCACCCGAGAGGGCGACAATTTCCGTTCTACGATTTCTATGGTGGACTACTATTCGTAAGTCCGAACCTATTTTGAGGAAAAATGCTGAAAAGTGTAAGCCCTGCCGCCTAGCACAGCAAAGCTGTGCAACGCCCCGCCTGAAAAAGCCTTTGCATTTTTGAGATTTCCCCCGCCAATTTTTTCTTTTTTGCGGAAAAGGCTGTTTCTGGTGGTGCGCTCAACGGCTACGCCGTTGTTATTGCTTAAAATAGTATTCCCAAGCGGGTAATTCAAGACCAAAGAATTGTTCTGGAGAAGTTTCAACCATCTGCTTAACTTCGTCTGCGGCAACCCACTTCGCGTCTTTTGTTTCGCTCAACTGTGCTTTGGGTTCGCCGTCCTCAACTTCTGCAATAAATACAAAACCAACCCAGGGTTTGCCGTCTTTGAGTTGTTGCGTGCAACAAAACGGTCTAAAAGCGATTATCTCATCGCTACCTTTTGGACTGTATACTTTGGTTTTGTCCTCGCCCTTGATTGCTTTCAATGTCAAACCAACTTCTTCCTCAATCTCGCGAGCAACTGTGTCGTAAACGCTCTCGTATGGCTTGTCCAAAACGCCAGCAGGAAACTCAAATGTGCCAGAATAAACAGGGTCGGCGTGTGGCTTCCAGCGAGTAGACAATAAGACTTCTTTTACTCCGTTGTTTTGCCGTTCAACGATTGCGCCAACATAAGGTATAGCCAACTTGTAGGGCTTTGGCTCTTTTGGCTTTGTGCCAACAAAACGGACTAAATTGTGTACACCCTTGGCGGCATCTTTGTAAGTTTCGCCAAGTTCGTCCAGTAGGTTCACATCAAACCACTCAGTATATTTTCGCGCGGTGGCTTCGCTGAAATAGCGTTTTGCAGACTCGCCTATCTGGAAATAATCAGACTCAATCTCATTACCTTGCTTGTATTCAGGATCATTTACCGAATTAACCAGAAAAGCCAGCACACCGCCTGGTTTCAGTACGCGTTGTATCTCACCAATCAAGCGTGTTGTTGTTTCGTGGTCAAAATAATGTAGTGACAAATGGGCGTACACAACATCAAAACTTGCATCATCAAACGGCAGTTCTTCACGCAAATCAGCTTTCTGTATTTCAACAGACACGCCCTTGTCGGCTACTTTTTGCTGCGCCAGTTCTAATGCGCTGTCCTCAAGATCGGTGGAAACAACCGAAAAACCTTGCTCTGCAAAATAACAGCCGTCTTGCGCTTACCCCGCGCCAAGTTCAAGCACTCTTCCATTTTTAGGAAAATAAGGCAGGGCTTGTTCGGCAAAAATTGACGGCTTATCAATCCAGTCCTGTTCCTTGTAGTTCTTGTGTATGTCTTGCCAAACGGTACTCATAATTATTCATCCAACAAAGAGATTATTTGGTAGCCGTATTTGTCAATTTCTTCTTTTGTCCAAAAATCAAAGTCTTTTGTTTTGCCGATAAAACCAACTTTGCGTTGCAATTTACGACCTGTCGGCTCTTTTGTTGCGGAGTCAATCTCAACCAATACCAGAGTATCGCCTTGCTCACAGTTCCAGTCTGCCAAACGAAGTTCGTAGGTTTTTTCGCCAGCCTCAATCTTATCAAAGTATTCAGGCAAAATCTTTTTCTCAATCACTTTGCTCATATCTGTAATTATAACAGATTTTCCTCTGTTGTTTAATGTGTCGCTTCGACACATAGCGGCTTTGCCACTCCGAGCCTCGCCGTTTGTCAGCCAAAGTCTGGCCCGCCCCGCCAACCCTAGATTTTGATTGTTTGAATTCCCCCCGCCGAGATTTTATTATTTTAGTAGAAAAAGTCGGGTATCCGATGGTTTGGATACCGTAAATGGTAGAGGTGGCAGGACTCAGCTTGCAAGATTTAGCAATTTTCATCAGAATAGGTTCTAGCGGAGTTGTAAAACTTCACCAGAAATAACTGTGGATGATTATGATTATTAAAAAGTTGGGGTGTTAGCTCATCTGGTAGAGCGCGGCGTTCGCAATGCCGAGGTGACCGGTTCAAGTCCGGTACACTCCACCATATTGAATTAGCCGTCTTGCTTGGGGCTTTATCCCTCGCCTTGGTGAGCAAAAAATCCTTCATCCCAACCTCCTTTTTTGTCCGTCTGAGTGAAATAGTTTTTATTGCTAGCAAGTGAAACTAGAAAATCATAAATTTGTAATCTGGACTTTCGTCAAAAAAGTTTGGATCTCGTCCAACGAACATCACCATAGCGAGTATTTATAATTAATTTCTTCTTAAGGAACTTACAGTCTGGAAGTAAAATAAAAAAGGTTGCAGTATTAAATTGCTTACGTATAATCTAAAAGTATAATTAAATAGATTTTAGCTTTAGCTAAGTACAACATAGGGAAAACATAGGGAGAGCGTATGAATCCTACAAACCCAAATAATCAATCTAATGATAGTGGTAGTAATAACCCAAACAACGAGGACATAAGTTCAAGGGAATTCCGACCTATGTCTGGTGATATACGTCGCCTCGATAATCAGGGTGGTTCTTCTGCTAATCTATCGGAAAACATTACCGGTGACAAAGTAGTTAGTCCTCTTGGCTATAGCCCGCCGTCTGATAATAGTTCGACGATACAACCAGAACCTACGTCTGTCGTTAGTGGGTCATTATCGACGAATTCAACTGGAGGCAGTAGCTTTACTCAATCACCCGAAACAGCGAAGTCCGCTTCAGTCGGTGGTATGGGCACAATTCCACCAGCACCAAAGAAGAGTATTAATAAAAAGGTTGCACTAGCTGCGGGAGGAGTTTTGGCAATTGTTATACTTGCGCTTGGATATACCTTTGCATTTTATCTACCTAATCAACCGATGAATGTTTATAAAAAAGCTATGTCAAATACCGGTGATGCAGTTGATGGGCTTATTGCTTATATGGAGAAAGAGGAATCAAAACAGTATAAGGGTGTGTCCGTAGATGGTAATCTGAAATTCAAAAGTAAAGAATTCAGCTTAGACTCGGATATCAAGGGAGAAGTTGACGGTAATTTGAATAGTAGCTACAAAATAAATGCTAATGCTATGGGTGAGAAATTTACAGCTGATATTATTAGTAAACGAGAAAAAGGCAATACCAGTCCTGATATATACTTCAAAGTTAATGGGATAAAAAATATTCTGAAAAAAAATCAACTTGATATGTTTAGTAACCTAGATAGCCAATGGATTTCAGTAGATCATACGATAATTGATAGCTCAATAATGAGGTCTAAGACGGAGGCTAATGCAACGAGAGCAACAGATGCGGCTAGTTTACCTACATTTAAGCAAACAAGTGACGCTATGAAAAAGGTCCAGTCAGTCGCTAAAGAGTATTTGTTTACTGATAATGAATCAAAAGCAATATTTACGAATATTAAATTTGTTGCCAAAGACACACGAGACGGCCGAAGTGCTAATCATTATGAGGCGGATATTAACAAAGACAATTTACATTCATATGTTGAAGCAGTTGGAAAGGCTCTGGACTCCAGTGAGCTAAACGAATGGAGTAAGAAAGAAAATAATGGTAGAAATCTAAGTGATGAACTTGGTATCAAGTCGACAGTAGAAAAAATAAAAAAGGAGAGCGAAAATACAAGTTTTGAGCTATGGGTAGATAATGAAACCAAATTGATTAGTGATATTAAGTTTTATGATTCTGAGAAGAAAGAAATAGAAATGATTATTCATCAAGGCTTTACCGGAGGTAGTCAATATCCATTGAAAATCAGCATAAAAGACGATAAAACTAAAACAGAAGGTTCACTTGCATTTACTATAGATACTAAAGCTAATAAATATACGTTTGGTGTGGCAGTAAAAATTGGCGGTGCCTCGCCGACCGATATAAGCAGTGAGTTCTCGCTTGTTCCAAATGAAAAAGAAGTCAAAGTAAGTGTGCCTGAACGTGCAAGTTCAATTAATGACATAATGCAGCAAATTTTTGGGGGAAGTCCTTCAGCGATGGGGCCGAATGCTACGTCGTTGCCGATATCACCAATGACTGAGAGTCAACTTGAAAATATTCCTCCTGGAGTTGAGCTCTATGAAGATATGCTAACTTATCCGCAATTTCCGCAATAAGCTTACTAAAATAATTTATCTGAAAGCATATTTTTTCGTCGAGTTGATGCTATAATTAGATATGTAAACATATTAGTTAAAGGAGGAGAAAGAAAGCTATGATTTGGGTTATTGCGATAGTAGTGGTGGTAATCCTGGCAGTTGTTGTACTCTATAATACACTTGTCAGAATGAAAGTAAGGGTTGATGAAGCCTGGAGTGATATCACGGTACAACTCAAACGTCGCGCCGATTTGATACCGAATCTGGTAACCACGGTTAAGGGGTACGCGAAGCATGAACGTGGTGTATTCCAAGAGGTAACGAAAGCTCGTTCCGCAGTCGTTAACGCACAAGGAGTAAAGGAAGCCGCTGACGCGGAAAATATGCTTACTGGCGCCTTGAAGAGTTTGTTTGCGGTAGCAGAGAATTACCCTGACCTGAAAGCGAACGAGAACTTTAAACAGCTTCAGGATGAATTAGTAGATACTGAAGATAAAATTCAGGCTGCGCGGCGATTTTACAATGGGTCAGTACGTGATCTGAATATCAAAGTTAAAACTGTTCCGTACAATATTATTGCTGGAATGTTTGGCTTTAAGGAGCGTGAATTCTTTGAAGTAGAAGAGGCAGAAGCCGAAGCCATTGCTAAGCCGACAGATGTAAGTTTTTAAAATTAATTTAAAGTATACGTCTATACGTCGAAGGGATTGTAACATAAAAAGTGTACAAAGATATTTCTGCCAACAAGCGAAAGACTTTCCTGTTGATGCTATTTTTTGTGGCTTTAGTTACTGTACTTGGTTGGCTTTTTGGCAAGATGTATAATGAGCCATTAATTACGCCGTATGTGCTAATTGGAGCTGCTATTTATGCACTAATTAGTTATTATTCGGGTAGCAGAATGGCACTGACCTTTAGTGGCGCCCGTGAAATTCAGAAACGTGATGACCCAAGGCTCTGGCGTATAGTTGAAAACTTGGCAATTACAAACGGCATGCCAATGCCGAAAGTATATATTATTGATGATCCTGCTCCGAACGCGATGGCCACTGGACGTGATCCAAGACATGCGTCTGTAGCTGCGACTAGTGGTATTTTGGATATGATGAGTGACACCGAACTAGAAGGTGTCATGGCGCATGAGATGGGCCATATTAAGAACTATGACATTCGCGTATCAATGATTGCTTTCGCTTTGGTAGCGGTAATTAGCATACTATCTGATATTATTTTACGAATAACTTTTTTTCGTGATAAAGATGACAGAAACGAAGGGGGGAACATCTTTATGCTTATCGGTATAGTAGCTGCGATATTAACCCCGATAATTGCGTCCTTTATCCAATTGGCGATTTCGCGCCAACGTGAATATTTGGCTGATGCAACCGGTGCTGATACAACTCGTCATCCTGAAGGGCTGGCTAGCGCATTAGAGAAGATTGGCGCTTATGGTAGTGTGTTGAAGCGACAGAACGCGTCAACAGCACATCTATTTTTTGCGAATCCGTTAAGGGCGAGGAGCCTGTCTGCATTATTTAGCACTCACCCCCCAATAAAAGATCGAGTGAAAAGACTTAGAGAAATGGGCTTTCATAAATAAGAATAGTATTTTGATAATAATTATATGTTAAGTAATAAGACTCAAAAGAGCTCTAAGTCAGCAAACAACAGGAAACGAGCTACGAAGACCAAGACTGTTGCTGCCTCGAACTTTCCCAAAAAGAAAGTATTGGTACGTAAGATATCTAGTAGATTGATACGAAGGCGTGAAAAAAGACCAAAACAGCCACGATTAGAAAGAAAACTAACGGGCTCGTTTCGCTTATTTTCAGAAAGCCTAAGTTTGTTGGCTCAGCACTGGAAGCTCTTTGGTGGTATTACTATGGTCTACCTTATAACGAGTATATTGTTGGTTGGTATATTGGGTGGTAATAATCAATTTATGGAAAATAGACAGGAGCTTTTCAAGGAGCTAGGTAAGCTAGCTGCAAGTTTGACATTATTTAACGTACTAATCAGTACTTCGGCTGCTCCAGCATCAGAGTCAGGTGCAGCTTATCAGACAATTGTCATCATTATAGTTAGCCTGGCGACTATTTGGGCTCTACGCCAGTCATTGGCTGGCGAGAGGGTAACTATTCGTGATAGCTTTTATAAAGGCGTATATCCTTTGATCCCTTTTGTAATAGTAATTATATTCTTAGGACTATTGCTAATACCTCTGCTAATTGCCGGCTTTGTACTGGCTTTTGTATTTGGTAATGGGCTAGCGATATCACCACTAGAGATAGCATTTTGGTCGTCGTTGATATTATTTTTGGCAATGTTATCTTTATATTTGTTCGTAAATCGTATATTCGCCTTGTATATTGTCGCATTACCAGATATGAAGCCAATGGCGGCAATAAAGGCAGCACGTAAATTAGTTATTTATCATCGGTGGTCGATTATCCGTAAATTATTATTTCTGCCGTTTGCATTGTTTGTTATTGGTGCCGTATTGTTCTTGCCTTTAATTACATACATTCCGACATTAGCACCGTGGCTATTTTTGCCATTATATATGTTTACGCTAATCTTCGTACATACCTATATTTATAGTCTTTATAAGGAGCTACTGTGACAAAAGCCGCTGCGAAGGCGCGCATTAGCGAATTGAAATCTCTACTAGAAAAATATTCGTATGAGTATCATGTGCAGGATAATCCGAGTGTTTCCGACGCAATTTATGACAGTTTATTTAACGAACTAAAGCGGCTTGAAGGTAGTTACCCTGAGCTAGTAACGTCTGACTCACCAACTCAACGGGTCGGAAATGTTCCGCTCAGTAAGTTTAAAAAAGTAAGTCACACCAGTAGATTATTGAGTTTGAATGATGTGTTTAGTCGCCAGGATGTCGAAGACTGGGTTGAGAGGATACAGAAATTGTTACCAGAGGATAATAATGAGTTTTTTGCTGATTTGAAAATGGATGGTCTGAGCTGTGCTTTAACTTATGTAGATGGTGTATTCAAACAGGCGATAACAAGGGGGGATGGTTTCGTAGGGGAGGATGTAACTTCAAACGTTCGAACTATACCAAGTGTACCATTGAGATTGCGGCATACGGAGGAATACCCTAGCTTATTACAAGGTCGTACCGAGATCCGCGGTGAGATTATTATGCTGAAACACGACTTCGAAGAGTTGAATAAACGACGCCAAGCTGCCGGCCTAACAGTTTTTGCTAATCCTAGAAACTTAGCCTCTGGGACGATTCGTCAACTTGACCCAAGGCTAGTAGCCGATAGGCCACTACAGTTTAGAGCATTTGATATTCTACGGGATGACATGGAGCAATTGCCAACATGGGATTCTACTTATCAAGCATCACGCGCCATAGGTGTAATTGCAAATGGACAGGCTCGGGTTTGTAAAAGTATTGATGAAGTAATGCAATTTGTAGACGAATGGGAGAGGAGTCGTCACAGATTACCATTTATCACTGATGGGCTAGTAATCAAGATAAATAACAGGAGTCGTTATGAACAACTGGGAGTAGTTGGCAAGAATCCACGTGGCGCTGTCGCCTATAAGTATCCCTCAGAGGAGGCTACCACTGTAGTAAAAGATATTATTCTGAGTATCGGCCGTACCGGTGCAGCTACACCCGTCGCGGTTTTTAGCCCAGTTACTGTTGCCGGTACTACAGTTCAACATGCATCGTTGCATAATGCAGACGAGATAAGTCGTAAGGATATCAGGGTAGGCGATACCGTAGTTGTTTACAAGGCTGGAGATATTATTCCTCAGGTTCAGCGCGTTATCTTTGAGCTACGACCTTCATCAGCGAAAGCCTACAATATTGAAAAAGAACTGGCTACACAATACCCCGACTTGGATTTTGTTCGACGTGATGGTGAGGCAATATACCGCATAAAGGGTGTCACAGGTCCATTACTCTTAAAGCGAGCCCTGCGACATTTTGCTGGTAAGGCAGCTCTGGATATAAGCACATTGGGTGAAAAAAATGTCGATACTTTGGTTGATAGTGGATTAGTAAAGGATATTGCTGATTTGTATACTTTGACCGAAAATCAGGTATCAAAATTAGACCGATTTGCAGAGACATCAGCCAGAAACTTGGTGGCAGCTATTCAAGCTAAAAAACACCCCGAATTAGCTAGATTTATTTTTGCACTTGGAATAAGGCATGTTGGACAGCAAACGGCAGTAGATTTAGCAAAACACTTCAAAAGGTTTGATTCGCTTGGTAGTGCTACCTTAGATAAGCTACGTGAGATAGACGGTATCGGTGAAATTGTTGCGGAGTCTATTATGCTGTGGTTTGATGATGTTGACAATCAAGATTTGCTAACTAAGTTACGCAAGATAGGGGTATGGCCAAAAGACTTGAAATCAATCGGCGGTAAACTTTCTGGTACTAAATTTGTGATAACCGGTACACTACAGTCCATGGGGCGTGACTTGGCGGCAGAAAAGATTCGAGCCTTGGGTGGTACATTACAGACGGTTCTTGGTAGAGATACAGATGTCCTAGTAGTTGGCCAAAAAGTGGGCAAGCGTAAACTAGCTAAAGCGACAGAATATGGTACTAAAAAGATTTCAGAGCGCGATCTACTTGCAATGCTTGACAACTTACAATGAAACGTTTATGTTTAGGAGTAATCGTGCGCTAGTGCGGCGAAAACACATATTAAAAATAAAAATATACGTTGATAGCCGCTGGGTGGGTGCGCATGAATAAGTAGCCGTTAAAATTTAATTATTTATCGGCTACTTTTTTTCGAGCCGCCAATTATTACTTCTTACGTTCATTTGTCTATCGAATCCAACCCATTTTCCATTCATCTTGTTACCATCCTCGCTGATTATTAACTGTAGAGCACCGTAGTAAATGGCGCCTTTGTAACGTCCCTTTGGTGAAGTTTGCTCATACCAGTCGCCAGTTAATATTCTATTGTCACGTACTAACTTGATGAAGATATAGTCACCAAAATCATTTGGAATACTTTGGATAATTACTTGGTTGCCAATACTATGAACTTTGGCATCATACTCACTAGTAAATTTACCAGCTGTGGTACTACTAGTGTAATCGTACGCGCAATGCCAAACTCCCGAGAAATCATATAGTTGTGCCATATAAAATCCTATTGTACTTACTATTTTACAATACAATGCAAGTAATTTATGTAAGCAGACTCGCACGAAGGACTTTTTGGTAAAAATGCCTATGTGAAAATTTCGTATAAACAAATATTTGTATGATGAAAACACATACTACTATTTTATTGTTTGAAGGTGAAAAGTCTTGTTTCTGGTGGAGATGCGGGGATTCAAACCCCGGACCTCTTCGCTGCCAGCGAAGCGCTCTAATCAGCTGAGCTACATCCCCATTTCAGATACATATTATAACATGTGTCAGTTGGGCATAAACCTGATACAATAAGGTAATGAGCAAAATGGTTGTAAACTCTCGAAATAATAATGTGCTTAAACAAAACGTTATTACAAAAGTTATAGCATTAGTTGCGCTAGTAATTTTTGTAACCAGTTCTTGGGCATGGTGGCAAAAGGTGCGTAATAATCCAGACAGAATATTCTATAGTGCGATAGAGAATAGTTTGCGCACTAGGAGTATAACAAAACAAATATGGGAGGGAGGATCAAATTCTCAGACTACACGAATTGAAGCTTCGCCTAGCTTACTTACAAATTCCCTTACAACTATAACTATAACTAATAATATCGGCGAGGAAAGGAACTCTGTTCAAACCGAAGCTATCAATAGCTCTAGCGCTGGGTACGTACGTTGGACCAAGATAGAAACTAATCAAAAGAACAAAAAGGGCGAAAAGTTGAATTTCAATAGTGTGTTGAACATTTGGGGTAAAAGTACGAATAATAAAAATGATCTTATGGCTCAAACGCGTCTAGCTTTATTGTCTAGCCCTGTCCTAATTGGAGATTTTAATACTCATAATCGTCAAACCTTAATGAATATCGTACGTAGCAAGAATGTGTATACTTACGATAAATCGAAAGTACAGCGGAAAGTTGAAGATGGTCGACAAGTATATACTTATGAGGTAGAGATACATCCAATAGCATTTTATGAATTAGCAAAAAAATACGGTGAGATTACAAATATCGATCTATTGAAAGATCTAGATACGTCGCAATTTAAGGACATGCCAAGCATTAAAACGACGTGGATGATTGATGTATGGAGTCAGACTGTTACATCAATAACTAATATTGATGGTAGCACAGAACGTATTGGTAGTTATGGGCTGGCTAATAGCTTACGGTTGCCGGAAAAGTCAATCCCTATGGACAAGCTTCAAGATAAGCTAAACTCACTTCTTGAGTAGTGTGATTTATTAAACCTATATTAATTATTGGTGCAGAATGCAAGTAATAGTCAACTCATTGATGACAAGCTATGACAAAAAAGGCACTGGCCCGGTAGTGCTACTATTACATGGCTGGGGGGATAATCGTAGAACTTTTGATATATTAGCAAACGATTTGTCAAAATACTTATGTGTTCTTACCTTGGACCTACCTGGTTTTGGCGGTACTCAGGCTCCAGCAGAAGCGTGGGGGCTCGATGAATACGCGGAGTTTGTATCTGTATTTTTAAAGAAGGTTCATGATACTGAATTGTTGGCTATCATTGGTCATTCTAATGGGGGTGCTATTGCACTTCGTGGTTTGAGTAATAGTAAACTGAAAGCTGATAAATTAATTCTGTTAGCACCTTCGGGTATTCGAAATGTCCATAATGGTCGACGTAGAATATTACGTGTCGCTGCTAAGGCCGCAAAGGTCGCAACTGCTCCAATGCCGAGATCAGTACAAAAAAAAATTAAGGGTGAAGCTTATAAATTGATTGGTTCTGATCTTTTTGTAGCTGAGAAAATGCAAGCAACCTTTAGAAAAATAGTTACCGACGATACACGTCACAATGCCACAAAGATTAATATACCCTGCTTAATTATATATGGATCAGAGGATACTGATACACCACCCGAGTATGGTGAAATTTACCATCAGCTCATCCCACAGAGCAGACTTGAGATTATTAATGGTGCAGGTCATTTCCTATTCCATAGCCACAGTAAAGAAATTCGAAATATGATTAAAGGATTTCTGACGTGAGAATGCACGCTATATTCAGCCAATATTCTCTAAAATATGCAGAAATTATTGTGTATATGCTCCAAAGTACAGAATATCAGGCTTTGCCATATTTGAGGTGGTATTGGCGAACTAATGACTTCTCTAGAGTAATTAGACGTCGTACTCTTGATAAAACCACAGTCGCGAAAGTACTATTATTTACTCTACGATTTGGTATTTTTGTACAAGTTACATGTGGCTTTGCGTTAATTGGGTTAAATCTATTTGGGCATATAGAGGATTTGTGGCAGCTTGGTACTGCACTTGTGCTGTCTTATCCGGTTGTTTGGGCTCACCTTATTGTTGCACCACTAATGTTGGGTGACTTATTGATTATAAAACCGAGAAACAAAAAACTAATAAGCAGGTCAAAACAAATATTCTCTGAATTCCAAGGCGTAAAAATTGCAGTTGCCGGTAGTTATGGAAAAACGACAATGAAAGAGATATTAAATGTAGTATTGAGTGAAGGCAAACATGTTTCTGTAACTCCTGCGAATAAAAATACTGCTATTTCTCATGCTCAGTTCGCACTGACCTTAACTGGCCGTGAGAATGTGTTGGTCGTAGAATTTGGTGAAGGTCGTCCCGGTGACGTATCGAAATTCACTCGGACAGTTGTGCCACAAATCGGTGTAATAACTGGAATAGCGCCAGCCCACCTAGATCATTATCGGACCGTAGATGAAGCAGCTAGAGATATTTTTTCACTTGCCGATTTCTTAAGAGGAGAGAACACCTTCGTTAATGAGGAATCATCTTTGGCACGACCATATATAAAAAATTCTTATACTAACTATAGCTCCAGAGGAGTAGGTAGGTGGAAGATCTCTAATATTAAAATTAGTGTACATGGGACTAGCTTCAATATGGTGAAACATAATAAAAAATTAAAACTTAGGAGTGGGTTATTGGGACGGCATCAAGTTGGACCGCTGGCTGCAGCAGTTGCAATAGCTGATTTGCTTGGTCTTGATGAAAACCAAATACAGCATGGGGTTGCTAAGACAAAGGCATTTGAGCACCGCATGGAAGCTAAAGAATTCCATGGCGCTTGGATTATTGATGATACATACAATGGCAACATTGAAGGTGTAAGGGCGGGATTAGAATTATTAGCTGAGCTACCGGCAAAACGGAGAATCTACGTAACTCCTGGTCTAGTGGATCAGGGTGTGGAGACCAAAAAAGTCCATATTCGAATGGGGTTCTTAATAGCTAAGTTTAGTCCAGATCAACTAGTACTTATGCGAAATTCAGTCACAGATTATATCCACCGTGGCTTAGTAGATAATAATTTTAAAGGCAAACTATTGATTGTTGATGATCCACTGGAATATTACACAAATCTCGAGCATTATCTGGCGACCGGTGATGTAATTATGTTACAAAATGACTGGACAGATAACTACACGTAGTTAATTGCATAGTATAATTGTATGCTATAATTGCATTATGAAAACTATCGCTGTCTTTTTTGGCGGGCGATCTACTGAACACGATGTTTCAGTTATAACGGCTCTTGCTAATGTTGTTAAACCACTAGAACTTACAAAGAAATATCGTGTAGAACCTGTTTACATAGCTAAAAATGGTTCTTGGTACTGGGACGAAAAACTCAAAGAAATTAGTCTCTATAGCTCGGGTGGCATAAAAGAATTTTTGCACAAAACACAACCTGTAAGTGTGCAGTTTGATGGCGGTATGACTCTAGTCAAATCTACTGGTCTTTCTGGGCGCAAGAAGCGACAGAAGATTGATATTGCATTTCCGTCGATGCACGGTACATATGGTGAAGACGGTAGCCTGATGGGGTTACTTAGGATGGCAAATATACCATTTGCTGGATGTGATATGGACGCCTCAGTTCTAGCAATGGACAAAGTGTTAGCAAAACAAATAGCCGAATCCAATAATATACCGGTTGCGAAATATGAATACTTGTATCGTGATACATTTGTAGTAAAGACTAAAGAGGTACTGGATGAATTAGAGCGATTATTGAAATATCCATTGTTTGTTAAACCTGCACACCTGGGATCCAGCATCGGGATTAATCGAGTAGTTAATCGTCACGATTTGCAGAATGCCATTGAAGTTGCTTCTCATTATGATGACAAAATAATTATTGAAGAAGAAATTCCAAATTTAATTGAAGTTACTCTTCCGATAATGGGTAATCCGGAAAACCAAAGAGAATTAAAATACGCCCTACTAGAAAGGCCTCTTACTAAGCCAGAGGATTTCTTTGACTTTGAAACAAAATATATGCAAGGTGGAAAGAAGGGGAGTCATAAAGGTGGTTCTAAAGGTTCTCAAGGTTATAGTGAAGTACCAGCGAAGCTTGACAATGACCTATCCGAAAAGGCAATAAAAATCGGTGGAAGTGTATACTATGCTCTTAGATGTCAGGGTATAGCGCGAATAGATATGTTGATTGATAAGGGGACGGGTACAGTATACTTCAATGAAGTGAATCCGTTACCGGGTGGATTGTATGCTCATAATTGGCAAGCCGCTGGAGTAAGTAGCGTAGAGTTAGTCGAGACATTAGTGAGACTTGCGGAAGAGCGCTGGCAACAACAACAACAACAAGCAACGATATTTAGCACAAATTATCTTCAGCAGTTCTAGTATGAAACAACCGCTACCAACTGGACTAAGAACACAAAGATTTGAGCAGATGCCAGATTATATTCGCCAAAAAGAGCTTGATCGTTTGCCCGAAGAACTTGCGCTAGAAAAAGAATGGCTTACTGAAGCAAGCCTACCGGCTTATGAAGATGTGAATATGGTGTTGGGAGGCATTGCTACTGGTAAAGTTGTTGCTGTTATCGCTGAACCTGACATGCCGTATCGGCCACATATTCAAGATAGGGTATCCTTAAGCGAAATAGCAACGTTAGCTGAAGACAGTTGTAGTGTGCCATATTTAAATCCCCGCGCATTTGATGTATTAGTGAGGACGGCTCGTAATGCGGAGAAGCGCCTGCTTGATAATGAGAATTGGCAGTATTATTTAAGACAAAATGACTTGTTATCTATTCAGTTTTCGATAACCAGTATGTTACGATCTCGAATTTATCAAAAGCACCTTGTTGCTAAAGCATCTTTAGCACTTGATGGTGATAGTGCTCATATGTTTGGTACAACATTTGATGTGGATCATGCAGGGTATTATGTAAAGCATAGGGATGGCAAGCTAATCTCTGTTAATGGCTTGCAGAACTCGTATCTATATGACGATAGCCCAATACTGGCGTTTCAGTCCGAACTTGAAGAGGCTGCTCAGCGCGAAGAAGTAACATTTATTACCGAATTACCTGAAGGAAGAGGTTGCTGGCATATTACAACCAATCCTTTGCTAATGGATTAGGTAGAAAGACATAAATCAATTTAACCGTATCTGATGTTAGGGTATAATTATTAATTAATGAGATAATATGAGACGATTTAATCCAAAAGATTTTGAACCAAAGTGGCAACAAGCATGGCGTAGGAATAATCTGTACGAAGCAATAGACTTTGACCAACATAGACCAAAATTTGTTATGTTAACTGAGTTTCCGTATCCATCGGGGGATGGTTTACATTTGGGTCATGTACGTGAATATACGTTGGGTGATATCATTGCTCGCCACAAGCGGATGACAGGATGCAACGTACTTTTTCCTATGGGTTATGATGCATTTGGCCTACCAACAGAAAACTTTGCTATTAAGAATAAAATTGCGCCACAACGCGCGACCGTTAATAATATTAGTAATTTTCAAGAACAATTCGATGCGCTTGGTTTTAGTATAGACTGGAGCCGTTCATTTAGTACTACCGATCCAGAATATTACAAATGGACTCAATGGCTTTTTTTACAATTTTACAAAGCAGGCTTGGCCTATCAGGCTGAAATCGCGATAAATTGGTGCCCAAAATGTAAAACGGGATTGGCAAATGAAGAGGTGGTCAACGGCAAGCACGAAAGGTGTGATACTCCGGTAGAAAAAAAGACACTTCAACAGTGGATGCTTGCTATTACAAAATACGCAGACCGGCTAATTGATGGTTTGGCAACTGTGGATTATCCAGAAAAAATTTCTAGCCAACAGATTAACTGGATTGGACGAAGTGTTGGTGCTGAGATTAATTTCAAGATAGATAACAGGCCAGAGAGTTCAATACGAGTTTTTACGACGCGCCCCGATACTTTATTCGGATCAACCTTTATGGTTTTAGCGCCTGAGCATCCTCTTATAGAAGTAATCACGACAAAATCGCAATTAACTGAAGTAGAAAAATATAAAAAAACAACAGAAGCTAAGAGTGAAATTGAGAGACAAGATACTGATAGAGAGAAAACGGGAGTTTTCACGGGTGCTTACGCTATCAACCCGGTTAATAATGAAAGAATACCAATCTGGATTGCAGATTATGTTTTGATTGGATATGGCACAGGTGCGATTATGGCCGTTCCAGCTCACGATGAACGCGACTATGAATTTGCCCAGAGGTATAACTTGCCAATTAAAGAAGTCATTGCAAAAAGTATCATTCTGGCAGGCAAGGATGCACCGAGTGATACTACAGAAACAGTTAATAGGCGTGTTGTTGATGCAATTATTCGCAGTAAAGATGGAAAATATCTACTAATAAAAGAGGGTGATAACGTACATTTCGCAGGTGGTGGTGTAGATACGGGAGATAAGGACGATATCGAAGCCGTGAAGCGAGAAGTTATCGAGGAGACAGGGTTTAATGATTTCGAATCTATTAAGCCAGTGAGTGCGTTGATTGAATCAAGGGGATTTAGAATCACTAAGAATAAAAATCAACACACTTTGGGCAGATTTTTTGAAGTTATATTGGCGTCGAATAGCAAAGTGCGCGGTGAGGCTGATAATGGTAGTCACGAACTTGTGTGGCTGGAAAAATCTGAGGTTGAATCGGTAATACGCTGGAAGCATCATGTTGAAGGCTGGAGGCAATATTTGGATGGTGGGTTATGCTACAGCGGTGAGGGGGTGATGATCAACTCTGGCAAGTATGATGGTATGAACACGGCTGAAGCTAGAGAGAAAATAATTCATGACCTAGAGCGAGGCGGTGTCGCCAAGGTCAAGATCAACTATAAGCTTCGTGATTGGATATTTAGCCGTCAACATTATTGGGGTGAACCGATACCAATTATTCATTGTGATGAACATGGTGCGGTACCCGTACCAGAGGAACAGTTACCGGTAGTCTTGCCAGAAGTAGATCATTATGAACCAACTGATAGTGGTGAGAGCCCACTTGCGGAAGTATCAGAATGGGTGAATACGACCTGTCCAATATGTGGCAAGCTGGCAAAGCGTGAAACTGACACGATGCCGAACTGGGCTGGCAGTAGCTGGTATTATTTACGATATTTTGATCCACGGAACGATAAAACTTTTGCTGGAATGGATAAGCTGAAATACTGGGGCGAGGTGGATCTATATCTGGGTGGTATGGAGCATACTACCTTGCACTTGCTTTACTCACGCTTCTGGCATCAATTTCTGTATGATCAAAAACTAGTACCAAACCCCGAGCCGTATCACGCCAGACGTGGTCAGGGAATAATTTTGGCTGAGGATGGTTCGAAAATGAGTAAGAGCAAGGGCAACGTAGTCAATCCTAATGAGTATTTAGCTCATGGATATGGAGCCGATTCTCTGCGAATGGCTATAGTATTTCTGGCTCCATATGATCAAACAACCGTGTGGAATGCAGAGATAGTCGCTGGTACTTTTCGGTTCCTGCAAAGATTCTGGATGCTGGTGCAGGAGCATCAAGAAGCTACTATTCGTAATGATATCAAGGACAGCAAGGCATTAAACAAGATCATCAACAAGACCATCAAATCTGTAAGTGATGATTTACATGATATGAATTTCAATACCGCTATTGCGGCTTTGATGACAGCAGTAAATGAGTTGTACAAATACAAAATACAAGAACCTGTGGGAGGGGAGCAGTGGTCAAATGCAATTTGTACGATAATACAGCTTTTAGCTCCCTTCGCACCACATACCGCAGAAGAACTATGGCAACAATTAGGAAATGAAGGTTCTGTACATACAAGCAGTTGGCCTGTACATGATGAAAGTTATTTGATAGATGATATTGTGACAATCGCAGTACAAATAAATGGTAAGCTTCGAGGTGAGCTAGATGTACAAAAAGGCGCTGATAAGGAATCCGTTATTGCTGCAGCTAGGCAACATAAAAAAATTCGTCCATACGTTGAAGGTAAAGATATTACTCGCGAAATATACGTACCAGATCGATTAGTCAATCTAGTGGTTAGCTAGTAGCATACATTCGTACTGATTATTAATTGTACTATGGATCTGTCTGTAAAGATTATTACGATTTGTAAGTCTTTCAATGGTCCGATTGTTCATTTGTAGACTGATTTGGCATTTGCTGATGAGGATTGTCAACTTCCGAAAATGGAAAAACAACCTTTTTATCCATGATGTCTTTACTGTTTGCTAAAGCGACTTGACTTAATTTGGAGATTAACGCGTTTCTTGATTGCTCAGTTCCAGTTTGCGCAGTATCATTGCGATTTTCAGGAACAAATATGGTGGGATTGCTGGTCTCCCAGCAGTAAGGACTTAGATCAACAGTTTCCTCAGAATTAAAAGGTATAAGTCGTACGTGACTAGGTGGGCACTGAGTTACTTTTATGAAATTGTAACTACTCTTTTCTTTTCTGAACAAACTCACCGGTGTATCATACCCTTACGCTTTACCCTCCTCTATGCCAATTAGTTGATGCTTGGTTCTCTAAGAAAAGTTATCATTTACAAGATGATTTATCGAAGTTGATAATGGAGCCTAGCATAGTAACAACAATTGAAGATACAATATAAACAAATATTGTATATGATATTGTGGCAACGAACAGCAATTTTGTCAATTTTTGGGTACGCTTTTTCCTTGCCCATAAGCTATGCTTTATGTTAATATAGCAATAATCTTTAATCTAAACCTTAGCAAGGAAGAGGGAGCTTTTTAGTATGGGTAAGCCGAAAAAACGCACTAGTCCACGCCGGACTGGGTCACGACGCAGTCATCTGGTACACAAACTGGCACGCGTCGTAAATGCGAAATCTCCGGTAAAAGTTATTACTTCTAAACGCAAACATGCCGAAATGTCAGGATGAAGCCTGAATTTATCGAGCATAGTATACTGTTATATAAATATTCTTTAACATCAAGGGAAAATTAATATGGCATCAAACCGTCATTTGGGTCGCATCATTGCGCTACAAACGCTATATGAGCAGGAGTTTCGTATAGAGTGCCAAGATACTAGCTTTGATATTGAAAAAATACTGAATCGAAATATCGGTAGATATCGTGAAATGGTAGAGGATCACGATTTCATCAAAAAACTGGTGACTGGTGTCAATTCTAAACAAAAGGCTCTGGATAAAATTCTTCAACCGATAGCTCCAGAGTGGCCTATTGATCAAATTGCACGGATGGATCGTATTGTGCTTAGAATTGGTGTGTATGAACTTTTGTATGGTAGTAAAGTACCGCCTAAGGTAGTAATCAACGAAGCAGTTGAGCTTGCCAAGAGTTTTGGTGGAGAGAACTCAAGTAAGTTCGTAAATGGCGTGTTAGGGACTGTCCTGAAGAATTCTGGCAAAAGCTCTCTCGAGGATTCTATTTCAGATAAGTCTGCGAGTGTAAAGAAATCATGAAGAAGAGACCTAAGAAAACCAATCCGTTCCAAAGCATCAAAAAGCCTATACAAGGTATAAAACAATTTGTCTATAAGAACCGACCTACCATTAGAGAGGTTGTTCGTGAGCCAACTGCAGGTGGTATAATTTTTCGGCATAACAAAAAGAATAGAGATATTGAAATTCTGCTGATTCAAGATGCAAAAGATCGCTGGACAATCCCAAAAGGCCACATTGAAGAGGGTGAAACGGCAAAAGAGACCGCCGAACGGGAGATAAAGGAAGAAACAGGGCTGAAAGATATAAAAGTATTAAACTGGCTTGGAAAAATTAATTTCCGCTATCGGAGAGGGCATAGCCTTGTCTTGATGACTACAGAAATCTTTCTAGTAGAAACTACAGGTGATACCGATAAGTTGAAACCCGAAGATTGGATGAATGATATCAAGTGGTTCCCAGCTACCCAAGCTCTTGATAAGATTGAATATAACGATATCGGAAAAATAATTTTATTAGGAATGAAAAAGATTCGTCAGGATGGATTGTAGTTACGGATTTTTATGAATGACAAAATAATTACCCCATTGTACTTTGGCGATATTATAGATAAAGATACAATTGATAAATTGTCATTCTTGTTTCGAGTTTCTATTTATAAGAAGGGGTCTGTGTGGATATAATCAAGTACAAGCATTTCGCCGAAAACATATTAGGCGTAAAATTTGGTCAAATAGACTTACTCATCACAGCGTTTACGCATCGCTCTTATGTTAATGAGCACAGGAAAACTGTGAAAGAGCACAATGAACGGTTAGAATTTCTAGGTGATGCTGTATTGGAATTGGTAGTCACAGAATATCTTTTTATTAATTATTCAGAACCAGAGGGGATTCTTACTAATTGGCGTAGTGCGCTTGTTCGTACCGAAAGTATAAGTGCTGCTGCGTCACGGTTGGAATTTGAGCCATTGTTACGCTTGAGTCGCGGAGAAAAGCGTGGGACATCGCGAGCTAGAGCTCAGATTTTGGCAAATACGTTTGAGGCGGTAATCGGAGCATTATATCTGGATCAGGGGTATCAAGTGGCGAAAGAATTTATTGAGAAAAACTTGCTAGTAACATTTGATGAAATTTTAAAAACTGGCTCCTGGCTAGACCCGAAGTCCCATCTACAGGAGATGACGCAAAGTCGCGATGGTCATACTCCGCAATATAGAGTATTAAATGAGGCTGGACCGGATCATGAAAAAATATTTACCGTAGGCGTATTTACTGATGGTCGATTGATTGGACGTGGTAGTGGTCCCAGCAAGCAAGCTGCACAAGTGGCGGCGGCAGAAGTTGCTTTGAGAAAAATCAAAAGTAAAACTATTTCATCTTGACAACAGGGGTAGGAATGTGTAAACTTAGCCGGTATTTAACAATCTAATAGGGAAGAGAGAAACCGAATGTTAGTTATTCGTATGCAGCGTATAGGTCGTAAAGGCCACGCTCAATTCCGCGTGGTAGTCCAAGATTCACGCCGGACCCCTAGCAGTGGACGTATTGTGGCTGCGTTGGGTCATTATAATCCACATAGTAAACAGGCTGTTATCAATGTGGAAAAAGCTCGATTTTATCTAGAACATGGGGCACAACCTTCGGACAGAGTAGCGCGTTTACTCAAAGTAGAAGGCGTTAAACTCCCATCATGGTATAAACCGAAGACTGAGAAGAAACGGTTAGTAAGAAATCCAGAAAAATTACGTAAGAATCGTTCAGACATTGAAGCACCAACAAATGTTTCGACAGAATCGCCTGTGGACAAAGTAACAAACGAGAAACCGACTGAAGTAGATAAAAAAGAGAGTACAGGGGTAGCCGAACAATCTAGTGATTCTGCTGTCGAAAAGTCTTAAGCAGTGGCACTATAACATGAAACGACTGATTTTATTGTGATAATAGAATTATCTCGTAGCCTCGTATAGACTCAGAATGATTGAATATTTTAAAAATATTTGTAAATGAGTTGTTAGTGATATAATATAGAGACCCTAATGGAGGAATGACTGTACATGAGTAGTATCGACCAACAATTTGTAGAATATATCGTAAAGTCGCTTGTCAGTAATCCCGACGCAGTTCGTGTTGAGCGCCGAATTGATGAGAAAGGAGTCCTACTCGAGCTGTCTGTGGATGGTGATGATCTAGGGCGTGTAATTGGGAAGCGGGGAGCGACAGCTCAAAGTTTACGTACATTACTGCGAGCTCTAGGTACGAAAAATGATGCCCGATATAACTTAAAAATTATCGATCCATCTGGTGGCACTACCCAAGAGCCTAAATCAGAGAATCAGTCTAACAACGAAGAAGTTGTCGAATCGGATAAAAGTGACGTAATAAGCAGTACTCGTAAAGAACTTGAGGACCTTGATGATCTAGAGATATAAAAAAGATTTGCTCTCTATGTATCTATGCTGTAAAGTAATCAATGATCTATTGATCACACGAATCTTTTAAAAACAAAATTTTCTATAAGCTCATTGCGAGCCACATCAGTTTTTATGTGGGAGCTTTATGTGAGACCAAGACTCGGAAAGTTATCCGAGTCTTGATTTTTTGATATATGATAAAAGTATGAAGATTCAGGTCATAAGCTTATTCCCGGACATGTTCAAGCCGATACTGGAGACATCTATGCTCCTAAAGGCTAGAAAAAAGGGTATAGTTAGTTTTGAATACATAAATCTACGTGATTTTGGGCTTGGTCCGAGGAAAACGGTTGATGATACTCCGTATGGAGGCGGAGACGGCATGTTGCTGAAACCGGAGCCATTGTTTGCAGCAGTTGAGTTTGCGAAGTCACGTGATAGCTCTGCCTCAGTCTGTCTAATGACGCCACGTGGAGATAAATTTGATCAGCAGTACGCATATAAACTCGCCAATGATAAAAGGGGTCTAATAATAATTTGTGCTCGCTATGAAGGTTATGATGAACGTATTACGACAATAGTTGATAGGCAAATTCGTATTGGCAATTTTGTGCTTACTGGTGGTGAAATACCAGCTATGGTGATTATTGACGCTGTGGTTCGCCTAATACCCGGTGTGTTGGGAGGATTGACTAGTGCACAGATCGAAAGTTTTAGTCACGGTAATAACCTAGAATATCCTCAATACACTAGACCCGAAGAATTCAGAGGCCTGCGTGTACCAGAAGTATTATTAAGCGGAGACCATGCCCAAATTAGAATCTGGCGTGAGTCTCAGTCTAAGCTCATCGATCAATAAGTATGAATATGAATTGCAGTATTAGCGTAAAAATGTACGCTATACATTTTTTGTTTCTCCGGACTCGTACATCGTGCGTGCTAACTTATCGTCGCAAATCGGGCAATTATCTTCCTCATCACCCTCTGCTAGCCACCTTTTGATCGCAGTCTGCCATGGTTCATAGTCATGATAGGCAATAAAATCTGCTACACGCCTGAGCCACCAGCCCAATCTTCCATAGATTCGGAAATTACCCCACAGAACTGCGGCCCATCTAGGCCCAGCAGGCATAATATAAATTGGTTTTTTAGCTTTGTAGGGCAGGGGTTCTTGGTTGGCCGCGATTCTTTTTAAGTTATTTGCGACGAACTTGCCATCGTCTAATGCTACTTGTGCCATGCCACTATACGGAGTATCAGCATTATCTCCAATTACATATATGCCTGGTTCTGCCTGTAGAAACTGATCTACTCGGACCTTTTTGTTTGGTGCAAGCTGAAATCCTTGGTCTGTGAAGAATTGATTATTTGATACACCCGCCGTCCAAACAACAGTTTGGCTTCGTATTGGTCGTCCATTAACCAGTAAAGCATCTGCTCTTTGGGCTTGAACTGCTCTATTGGTTTTAACGCGAACCCCTTCCTTCCTCAAGTGACGCTTTACGATGTGCGATATATCTCTTGGCATTCGGGGTAAAATCCTTGGAGAAGCCTCAATCAATTCGACTGCTATCTTGCGATTTGGTAAGCCATGTTGCTTGCAGATTTTACGAATATAGGACGGAAGTGCACCTGCCAATTCGACTCCTGTAGGTCCTCCACCTACAACTAGATAGTTAACATCTGCTCTACCATTATCTAAAAGCTGGTTATGTAAGTGCTCTTTAAGCTCCTCAGCATCGCTAGGTGACTTTATGCCAAAAGAAAATTCTTTTAGACCTTCGATTCCAAAATAATTTGTAGTTACTCCGAGTGCACATACGAGAGCATTGTATTTATATTTCTTCCCGTCTTCCGTTTCGATTGTTTGAAGCTCTCTGTTAACTTTTTTTGCTTTATTGATAATTAAGTTAATTTTTTTATCAAGAAATATATCGTTAAGTGGAACACTGGCTACTTTCATACTGCCACCTGTTGCGACGCGGTATAACGTACTATAAATATGAAAATTCGGTTGTGCACTTATGAGTGTAATTTCAAACTTTGGGTTGTCTATTAGCTCAAGTGCTACTTTGATACCCCCAAATCCTCCACCGATAATTACTACTTTGTTTTTTGCCACGATAATACTGTCGCTTTTCCTGTTAATTACAACCCTGTTATGATAACATATTACTTAAGGTTATTGTGGTGTAATAATGACAGAAATTAGGACTTTTATTGATGCGCTGAGGGATGCTGGCTTTGAGGGCGATATTGACTATTCTGATATTATGCTAGATGAATATAGTCATGACGCATCGATGTTCGAGATTCGACCATCACTCATTGTAGCACCGAAGCATACAGAAGATGTTCAGCGCCTGGTATCTGTAGCAAAATCTCTGAAAGGAAAGCTAACAAACTTATCTCTTACGGGCCGAGGGGCAGGTACGGATATGTCCGGTGGGGCTATAAACGAGTCGGTTATTGTTGATTTCAAAAAATATTTCACGAAGATTGAAAGTATCGGACAGAGGTCTGCGCGTTTACAACCCGGTGTATTCTTTCGTGATTTCGACACTGAAGCTAAAGAGAGAGGGGTACTTATGCCAACTTATCCGGCTTCACGGGATCTTTGTACTGTTGGCGGAATGGTCAACAATAATTCCGGTGGCGAAAAGTCAATTGAGTACGGGCAGGCGGCAAACTTTGTAAACGAATTAGAGTTTGTGTTTGCCGATGGTATCGCTAGAAAAGTCTGCCCACTCAACAAAGCCGAACTGGACAAAAAGATGAAGCAAAAGGACTTCGAGGGTGAGGTTTATAGACAGGTTTTTGATCTAGTTAGTAAGGACTACGAAGAAATCAAGGCTGCTAAGCCGAAAGTTAGCAAAAACGCCACAGGCTACAATCTGTGGGATGTTTGGGATCGAGAATCAGGTGTGTTTGACCTTACAAAGGTAATTGTTGGCGCTCAGGGTACATTGGGGCTGGTTACGGGTATTGGGTTTCGTTTAACCCAAGCACGATCCAACGAGGGGCTTTTGGTAATTTTTGTGAAGGATATGAGTCATCTGGGGGAACTTATCAAGGTTGTAGTAAACAAGAAGCCTTCTCGCTTTGAGGCGTTTGATGACAATACTCTGATATTATCTATTCGCTTCATGCCGTATTTCCTGAAGTTTTTGGGTATAAAGAAGTTTATTAGTCTAGTATTTCATCTTATACCTGATGCGTTATTACTACTGAGAGGCGTACCACGTTTGATATTGATGGCATCAATAAAGGGTGATAACCCCGAGGATATTAGGCAAAAAATTCATTCGCTACGCCTGGAGTTGGAACGAGATAAAAAATACTTTGGTATCAGCGGTTTCGAAGAAGCACCCTACGATCGACAGGGCGAAAAATTCTGGATTATGCGGAGATACAGTTTCCAGATTTTGAGAAGCAAAGTAAAGGATAAGCACACAGCGCCTTTCATAGATGATCTGGTCGTGAACCCAGAGCACTTAGCTGAGTTTTTGCCAAAGATACGCAATGTCATTAAAAAGTATAAATTATTCGCAACGATTGCTGGCCATATGGGTGATGGGAATTTCCACATAATTCCGCTGATGAACATCGCTAATAAAGCTGAACGTGATACCATTCTTCCCGCCATGAGGGAGGTTAATGAGTTGGTGTTAAGTTATGGCGGAAGTCTTAGTGGTGAACATAATGACGGACTGATTCGCGGGCCATGGCTAGAACAGATGTATGGTAAAAAAATGCTAACACGTTTCAAAACGTTGAAGAGAATCTTTGATCCAGAAAATATATTCAATCCCAAGAAGAAATCAGACGCATCATGGGAATATTCGACAAAACATTTTAGAAAAGACTTCTAAGACTTCTAGGCACAAAATATGCTCATCTAGCTGGAGGCTATACGTGCTTAAATGAACCGTAGTTTCTGAATTCTTAGTAGGGCACTTTGTACCATATGAAAAATTACTCGAGTATTGGAAACTGTTTGACAATAGGCTGTTTAACCCACCAACTACGAAGACCCCATACCTGTTTGCCATTAGTTCTATAAATACCGGCTAACACCAGTATGTATATCAAGTGATCGTCTAGAATTGGATTATTGTTGGGTGGAAATACTGCTGTCCACATCATCAGTAACAATAGTGATCCGCAGATAGTTGCCAGTTGTATTCCGATACCAAGAATCAATGACAACCCGATTAACAACAATCCCATCATAAATAGCCAGTCAATAGCTGGATTACCAGCCAAACTTTGATAAAACTCTGCAAATGGTCCCTTGGTACCGAATTTTAGGAATCCAGTAGTCGGAGATCCACTAGCCAACCATGCTTTTGAACACATACTAGTAACAATATTTGTGGTTTCATCGCGACATGTTGCGAATCCGAGACCGATTAATTTATCTAGAAATGCCCAGAGGAAGATACCACCAAGTGATATTCGTAGGGTTGCCCAAATTTTGATACCTGAGTGACTTAGTGTTGATTGCTTTTTTGCCATTTTATTTATGATTTCCTTGTTTATCACGTATAAATATACCACGTATCGTTGTAATAAAAAAAGTATCTTTTCTCATGTGATACATAGCAAATACGACATAGTACTAATAAGTAATCCTAGCATTGATTAATTGGATAGCGTATACTTGCAAGTAATGATATTGATACACATTATTTCTGCAATTTGTTGTATTGCTATCACAGGTAATGCACTATTTAATCCATCGTACAGTAGGCTTTATGGCTCTTATTTTCTTACAGGCATCACAATAATTACTGGTATTACTTTGGTGTTTTCGAACCCGACCTATCTATCAAAAGCATGTATTGCGGGGGTTTGTTTTTTAGGTGTCATCTTGCCTCAGATTGTGCTAGTACGTAAGAAACTTACTTAGAGGTCTCTAGTTCACATATTTACTCATACGTTTATAGGTTGCTTACTATAAGAATAAACCACCATGTCAAAACTAGACTAGTGCGTTACTGCATATATTATTATTTACAGCTTGCGAAAGCTACCAAACAGTTTTGCTTCTAGACTAGCAATATTACGGTTACGAATATTGTACTGTTTAAATTTGCGAGCTAAAAAGTCATTTATTTTTTGTTCTCTTTCTTGCTCCGATAGTACCATATCGACTCTCCTATTACCCCACAATAGTGTAATAGCTGTAGCGATAACTTACTGTGAGAAAAATTACACCGTACTGTATATTTATGCAGTTAACAGACAATATAGGTTAAGTGGTATACAATATTAATATCAAACACCAATTGAGCGGAGAAAATACTTTGCTAGAACACATACTCCAACCATTTCTTAGTACGCAACTGACTAAGAAGTTCCAACAGGGCAATATCTTGGTTTATCAAGGTGAAATTCCCAGGAGTACATATATGATAAAGACCGGTATAGTTAAACTATATAATATTACGTCACAGGGTGATGAAAGAATAGTATCATTTAAGTCCGTCGGTGAAATCTTTCCGACCTCATGGACTTTTAGTAGAGCGATGTCAGCTTTTTATTATTACGAAGCACAAACTGATGGTGAGATGTATGTAATAGCTAGAGAGGCATTTAATGATTATATAAACTCGCATCCTGATGCGATAAAGGCTGTAGCGTCTCATTATCTGAGTAGATATGCGGGATCATTAATGCGGATAACCGCGCTCGAACAGCCGAAAGCCTCTGATAAGATACTCTATACCCTATATTATTTGATACAAGTGTATGGTATACGAGTTAATAACACTCTTGTAAAAGTTAGTATAAAATTAACGCAACAGATGTTGGCGGACTTAATTGGGTTGACGCGAGAAACCACTGCAGCTGAACTTATTAAACTTAGAAAGCAAGGTATCTTGCGTTACAAAGGTAGAGAATATCTAATTAATCGAGACAAGTTAATACATGCTCTTGGTGATGAGGATAACTTTAAAGACTTGAAATTGAGATAAATATGTAAATTATGCGCGACGGTTAACTCGTTTTTCGTTTGCGCCTAATAAACTGTCAACGAGCTGGATTAGTTCTTTTGGCGATGCCCAAGCCTTGAGCATATACTTTTCGGCACCTAGATTATACGCTTCGTCGATTTCTTGCTGAGCATCTAGGTTACTGAATATTACAACTTTCACCTTTGGGTGCTTCTCTTTTAAATTATATTTTTCTAAGAACTCTATCCCGTTCATTTGTGGCATTTTGAGATCTAATAAGATAAGATCAGGTTCTATTTTTTTGGTAATCTTTAGTGCATCCATTCCATTAAGGGCTACTAGAATCTTGTGCCCCTGATGCCGTAGTATCATTTGGTATGCTTCATTGAGATTATGATCATCTTCAATGATAAGTATAGTCGCCATAACTTTATTATACCTTCTACTGTAATTATTAAAAATTATTACGCTATTTCTCAGCTGGAGCAGAATCGAAGTTATATTTTTTGGGTAATACTATCGTGAAAGTTGAGCCCTTTCCCTTAACTGAACTCACCTCTATTGAACCTCCGTGTAGCTGGACTAACTTATGACTAATATATAATCCTATGCCGCTTCCATGCGTTTGGTTGGTTAATTCGTTAGAAACTCTAGAAAAGCGTTGGAATAACATATGTAAGTCACTTTCTTTTATGCCAATCCCTCTATCGGAAATAGCAATTCGCACAGTACTGTTATCATAATCTACAGTAAGTCTTACTGTGACAGTTGATGAATCTGGTGAGTATTTCAGGGCATTACTAACGATGTTTTCAATAGCCATGCGTAGATTATGCTCATCTACTCTTAGATACGTCGGTTTTTTTGGTACGACAAGTTTTATCTTTTGATTATCTTTTTTTGCTATGAGTCGATGCTCTTTTATTAACTCCTTGAGGAGTTTATTCATATCTATTCTTTTAGGGGATAGTATAATTCCTTTCGCGTCAATCTTTGCCACATAAAGCATGTCATTAATAATATTTAGCTGGCGTTCATTACTGTCATATGCTTTACGTAGTAACATTTTTTGTTGTTTGGTTATAGAGCCAGAGAAGCCCTCTAAAATCATACCGATATACTGTTTAACCGTTGTAGCTGGAGTTCGAAGTTGATGCGATGCTAGAGAGAGTAACTCGTCTTTGGCTAACTGTATTTCTACTTGCTTATTATTCGCCAGTACCTTAGACCGAGTTATAAGTAACATTAATACAAGACCAGGTAAGAACAAGCTAAAAATTACTCCCATAATTGCTACGTTGAGTGGATTATTTCTAGCGGATTGTGAAATGATATTATTCGAGAACAAAAATTCTAGTGTCCACTCTTGGCCTAGTAGGTCTTGTTTTGTAGTGACTGATAGTGGCATATTGTCAGAAAATTTATTGAAGTTATTAGTTTGGTATAAGAGATTGTTGTAATCTATTGTGCCACCGTCATATACGCGAAGTGCGAACTCATTTTTATTGACACTCAGTGCTTTCTTGAAAAAGGTATCGGCTAAAAATGCGGCGAATACGTAGCCACGGACTTTTCTTTTGCTTTGTGCTTTTGTTGTTTTGACATTGTTAAAATATACAGGGTAGTACATAGAAAAACCAGTGCCATGAAATGGCATCACAGCATTATCGTAAATAATACGATCACTTAGCTCAGCAGAGTTATTGGTTGCCGCGCGCGACAGGGCTTCTTTTCTGGATGGGTGTGAAAACATATTATAGCCAAGACTGGCGGGGTTCGAAGGAAAAATATACGTTATAAGAGCTACCTGTTTGTCGACAAAAAGCGGATGAAAGTTTGTCTCTGGGTTGGTTCCTTTGTGAATACTTTGTATTACGTCTGGCACGTTTTCCGGAGTAGTTAAAGTTAAGTAGCCCATTGCTTTTATACCAGGGTGTGTTTTGTTAATCCCGAAGCTATTAATGAACCGATTCCATTCGTCATTTGTTACACTTTCATTGGACGTAAACAAGCCGGAGGCACCTGCGAGGACTAGTCTTGCGGTATCTAGTCTTTTTGATATGCTGTCTTTTTCTTCTTCAACAATCTTATTCATTATGGCGCTTGTCTCTGATGTAACTGCGTTATTTGCATGTTGCCAGCCGAAAAATGAGACTATAGCTGACAAAACAAAAAGTGTGCCAATTGGTAAGACGTAGAACGATATATTACTGATTGGAATCAGCTTACGCCTATCAATAATGTGCATAAATCTATTGTACATCGGTATATTACTGATAAAAAGTAACCGTTTGTGATAAAGAAACAATCGAGTTAACAATAATGATTAGGTGCAGGCATATAAACAGCACAAGAATCTTTACCATACCACCGTTGTTATTACTCTCAATTAATAAATAGATCACTTGTGATACATTGCCCATCTTTGTTAGTGGGTTACTGCTTTCTTGCTCTTAAATTTTCATTTAATCGCATCCCATACCTCACGCGGAGTCATAAAGTAGTCATAGGGAAGCGACCTTATAGCCTGGATTACAGATTTGCTTGCGCCACGCCTACGAGCGTTTTCTATCAGTTCGTCGCGGCTACAGGGGTATGCTACGCTTGAAATATATTTTTGTATCTGTGCTTCTGTTGTTTTGGTCTGTAACATTTTATCTCCTTTGTTATTGATTACAGCTAAAAATATCTCTCAGTATCGAGATAATAACTATAAGAATTTTTACATCCACTATCAGTGTTGCCATTGTTAAGATCTTTCTAGTTATTATTGATGTTTTGTATTCTTTGGCTACTAGTTATTTAGTTCTTGAACTACGTTTTGGATTGTGGAATAGTTATTCATACCCGATGAAGGTATCAGAACACGCGCTCCGCTATATGGTACGACGTATTCTACAAGTAATGTTTGATGACCTATATTGCTTAGTGAAATAGGCCTCAAATTCCTATTAGGAATTGTGGCCAACAGTCGATAAAAGGGTATCAATTCATGTATCGTCAGATTAGTTTTTAGATTCTTTCCAGCAGCTTCAAAAATCTTTCCATTAGTGCGTGGATCCAGCACTAGAGTCCAGTTGAGCTCATTCTTTATAGCCAAAAATATCTGTTGTTGGTTTTTAGTACGATCAAAATCTGATTCGGCAAAGCCGTAAGAACCATACGTTGATCCACGAGCACGAGTTAGGCGAAGTGCGGTTTGGCCATCAATTTTGTGAATACCATTAGTTAATTTTAGTGGACCACCTTGCTCTGATGGAAAGTTTGGATCGTAAATTCCTCTTGGGTCATTACTCCTAATCTCTACTTTTATGCCCCCTAAGGCGTTTACAATCTCCTTGACCGAGGCATAGTCAACAATCATAGAATAGTGTATATCGATCCCAAAAATTTCTGTTACAAGTTTTTGAAGCATACCTACACCGCCAGTTGGGTAATTTTCCTCATGAAAACTCGTTTGCTCACCCACCTGATATGCTTCGTTGATTCTAGCCATGCCACGCATAGGGATATCTACGTATAAATCTCTAGGCACACTGAGCATATAGCCTGACTTGTGCTCATTATCTAGGCTAACAATTAATATCGAGTCAGTTAAATCTGCTCCACCGTGACCTGGGTCATCTATTGAATAGCCAATCAGCAATATATTGGTTCTGTTGTTCGAGCTTCTTTTTAGGGGCTGTGTTTTTAATACCTCCCATGCGTTTTCTGTACCAAAAAGGCTTTCGCTTGCCCTCGAAAAATTGTGTATATCCCATATAATAACTATCGTGATTATCACGAATACTGTAACAGAGGTTGTTACAATAAGAGTTCTCCACTTGCTGCGTTTTTTCCTCCTTACGGGAGGATTATTGCTGTTGGTACTATGATAATTTGGCTGATAAGAAGTAATATATTTAAAGTTGTTTTTGCGAGTAGCGTTCGCAGAATTAAGGTCTTTGCTCATTTTCTATTTGTGTATGCGATGAGTTAGCCTAGTATGTTTACGGATCTAGCTAATATCAATGCTAGAGTAAACACCGAGATAAGAGCTTGCATACCCATTAGTACTTTACTCTGAGAAGTTATGGGTTTAGCGTCCGCAGGAGCAAAGTTTATTGAATTTGTAACAGATAGATAAAGATAATCTATAAAACGTGGTTGCCAATCTGGGAAATCGTCTGACATGTCTTGCTCCGAAAACTGGAAGCTCTTGGTGTTTCTTGACCACTTACGACCGCTAAGGCCGGGACTGTCGAGTTCCCAGTACCATAGTGCAAAAACAATGACATTAGTTAGAAAAATTGCGATAGCTGCTGTTATAAGCTCTCGACCAGAGAACATCGTTCCATCTGTTAATAGGACTTTAATTACGGAGAGAAACGAATAGATATTAGCCAGAGAGATTACACCGAGGAGTACGATTGAAAAGTCACGATATAGCGTATTAGGTCTAATATGACGAGCACTGGCGGAGAAGCTGATAATTACTAGAAGGATAATTTCAGTAAGAATTATAAGGCCTTGGGGTCTGTAAGCTATAGCGGTACTCAGATTCCAGGATATTATTTGTAGCATGATAGCAACAACTAAAGCACATTGAGCTAGCCACAATTCGGAACGACTAATAGGATGTATTTTCATATAACTATGATACTACAATGATTGTTTTTGATTATTAAATTTTGACACTAAGCTGAATACTCAGCCTTAGATAACTAGTGTTGCTGTAGTTTTATATCAATATATTTTTAATTTTTTTGGAGGAGAAGTAGTAAGGAAAACCAGAGTAGTAATAATCAAATGTATGTAAACAAAAAATATGCGTATATTGAGCAGAGCACATATTCAGCTGTATGAGAGATTACATATTTTGATTCAATCTAACCGGTGTAATTGTCGCGTCCATGAACAGTGTAATAGATGATATTCGTTGATAATAATTCCGACTTAATCTTGTTTATGGCTCAATTTTGCGACGAAGCTAGAATGTATTTCCAAAGTCTGTAAACTCAGCCCCTACGCCTGCGACAGCCTTACAGAAGCAGGCGCATAGAGGTCTAGTTCACTTTTTTCGCTGGAAACAAGTTCTAGCGGAGTTGCAAGGTTCCATGAAATAGGCTAAAGTCAGTTAGCGCCACGATGCTATTTGAGCGGAGGGTTGCTAATTATTTAAGATCTCTCTATTTTTTTACCAGTCAACAATACCTGCTAATGGGTCAGTGATGTTATGAACCGCAAAGCGTTTACGCATACTTGGTGTAAATACTTCAGCTACTTCGTCTGGACGCCAGTTTAGCCTATTTGCAATATTGTCGTCAGTTAGAACCTCTTGGAGATTGGTCTTAACTCTCTCAAGTGCTGCTAATGGGTCAGTGATGTTATGAACCGCAAAGTGTTTACGCACACCTGGTGTAAATACTTCAGCTACTTCGTCTGGACGCCAGTTTAGCCTATTTGCAATATTGTCGTCAGTTAGAACCTCTTGGAGATTGGTCTTAACTCTCTCAAGTGCTGCTAATGGGTCAGTGATGTTATAAACCGCAAAGCGTTTACGCACACTTGGTGTAAATACTTCATGCCACTGAGCTCGCTCTGATACGTCATAATTTTGTCCAGCTAGCCAACGTTCGAGGATGCCACCATTCAACCATTCAGTTGCCATTTGTGGCCCCCAGTTAGCCAGTAGCTTTGTTATGAGTCTCTTGTCTTGGTTAGACATTTCCTGGATAGGTTTCTTTGTACCTAAGCTCATATATACTTCAATAACAGCACTAGCTGTTTCAACTATCAATTCTTGTCCAGCTAGAAGATGGGCTAAGCGTTCCTCACGTCCTTGTTTGTTATTAGCTGTTGGTACCTCAAATTCATCGGGTAGTAGGGGGCGATAACCGTTTCGGTAGGCTGACTTTTCCCAACACTTAAATATTTCGGTGGTTAAGGTTGTAATTACTGGCAAAGATTCTTCTGGGTTAATAAGACTAAAGAAAGCAACTGGTTTATCTGGTTCATTAGATTTATCTGGTTCATTAAGTCTAGATTGTCGTTCGTGAGCTGCTAATATCTTAGTTATTCTGTCCGGGAGTTGATCTAGGTAGGTACCGAGCTCTTTACCAGCGCTCCCAGCTTTGCTTGTATAGACTCGCCACAAGCCGGCCAGCCCAATATCTTCTTCTGCTGGCTGTGGCTCGTATGGTAATTGACCCGCAAAAAGAGCCTCATAGGCAACAGGGCGGTTATCTATATTGAAAGGGATCACAGTATCATGCTTATTACTTGTATCGTACATAGCTCTAGACATAAATAAATGATAACATAATTTCACTAGATAATCAAGTATGTCATGGTAACTCTAGGAAAAATCGTATATAATCTTAAATGATGTTGAAAAAGTTATCACCCTATCAGCTGACGATTTTTTTCATCTTAGCCTTTGCCATTACTTGGACTAGTCAGATAGCTGCCTACCTATATGCCAATGCTCATCGTATTAAAATAACTAATGAAGAAAACCTATTTCATATTGGTAATCTATTTACTGGCAAACTTACACCGGGCTTCGCTCCGTATCTAATTTTGTTTTTGTTTGCGTTTGGGCCAAGTGTTGCAGGGGTTTTAGTTACCGGTTTATTTAAAGGCAAGGCAGGGCTAAAAAATCTTTGGAAGAGGTTAGTAAAAATAAAAATTCCCACTCGGTGGATAGTAACAATTATTCTAGTGCCGTTGATTTGGAATCTGATGGCACTAGGCATTGGCTTTGTAGCTAATAGTTTTAAGCCACTAACATTTAATTTTTTGGTACCGCCCAACTTAGCTATCCTTCTGTTTCTGTACATGGTATTCTTTACTGGCTTAGCAGAGGAAATCGGCTGGCGGGGTTATGCCCTACCTAAGCTTTTAGAAAAACATACGGCCGAAAAATCTAGCTGGATCCTAGGGATTATCTGGGGGCTTTGGCATATTCCGTCAGTTATGTTGGTTAAATATCTTCAGGGTGAGTTAACTCCACAAATTGCAATATCACTTCTGTTTGCGCTAACATTAGGAATCGTTGGTTGGACGATTGTTATAACTTGGATATACAACAACACCCAAAGTTTGTTTTGGATCATCATTTTACATGGGTTAAGCAATACCTTACAGTCGTACCTTGTACTTTCCTCGGGTAGTGAACCAGCTATGTCGGTTTGGACATTATTGCCATGGGCATTAGCTATCTACCTATTGAAGAAATATGGCGGAAAAACACTCTTGATAACTAATAGAAGATAGCTGTAAACCAGATATATTAAAATTTTTTATGTTGGTATAAATTATTGCTTTTTATTCTTCCGCTGGGATCTATATTTTGTTGAAAAGGGTGTTTCTGGTCGGACCACAGCGAGGGCTTGTCCACAGTTATTGGGGTCGAGCTTAGTCCTCGTGTTCGAGAAATATTATCGAGTTTTATTATATAATCTAGCTAGAAGCGAACTCTTGGCTGGGGATGAGGGATTCGAACCCCCGATCACGGGACCAGAACCCGTTGCCTTACCACTTGGCTAATCCCCAACAATGAACCAATTTTAGCATATTGTAGTGGAGTTCGAATCTGGATTCGACCTACCTTCGGCAGGCCCGAAACTTCATCTTTGAAAACAAGTTTTCAAGAGAAGGTTTCCTTGCGACTTGCCACTGGCAAGTCTCACCCCGATTACGGGACCAGAACCCACTGCCTTACCACTCTAACCCCATCGTTTGTGATTCATCATTCATGACTGCCGGATATCTAACAGCCCTCAGGCAACATCGGTGATTATACTAAAGTTACTAGTTAATCTCCAGATACACTAGCAAAAATCATTTGTCATAGTTACAAACAACGTGATAAGCTAAAGGAACTTAACAATTTAAAGATATAAAGAGTGCAGCGAGAGAACTAGCTCGCCGACCTGCCAGCAACCTGTTCGCGCGAATAAGGTGCTTCATCTAGTCCCGTTTGACGGGAGAGATATCGCATATCACATGCAATCCTTTCCTGGGTTTTCGGGGGAAGGATATTTTTATGTCAAAAAAAATTAAAACAACGCAGCTCTTCACTACGAGTGAATCAGTTTGCGCTGGACATCCTGACAAGATCTGTGATGCCATTAGCGATGCAATTCTTGACGTGGCATTGGAGCAGGACCCGTATGCCAGAACAGGTATAGAAACAGTTGCTGGTGCAGACCAGATATGTCTCTTTGGTGAAATAAGAACTAGCGCAAGGTTGGACTACGAGGCAATTGCTAGGGCAAAAGTTGCGGAACTGGGCTACACTAATCCAGCGTGGGGTTTTAGCCAGGAATCAAGCTTTAGTAATAATATTCATGAACAATCGCCCGAAATTGCGCTTGGAGTTGATCAAGATGGTGCGGGAGATCAAGGGATGATGTTTGGGTACGCCTGTGACGAAACATCGGATTTATTACCCTTGCCTATAACATTGGCGCACGCAATCACACAAAGAATAGACGAAGCACGAGAGACAGGTGAGCTTAAATGGTTGCGACCAGACGGCAAGGCGCAAGTGACAATTCGTTATGAGAATGACAAGCCGGTGGCGATAGAAAATCTTATTGCAGCTGTTGCACATGACGAAGAAACGAGCGCTGAGCGTGTTCGTGCCGATGTCATAAAACACATCTTTATACCAGTTGTCGAGAGGTACAAACTGTCATTGCCGGCGGACGAAGATATCGTGGTGAATGGAACCGGACTTTGGCATATTCCGGGACCAGAAAGTGACGCCGGCCTAACCGGGCGAAAAATTGTAGTCGATACCTACGGTGGTTATACACGTGTTGGTGGTGGTGCTTTTAGTGGTAAGGATCCGAGTAAGGTTGATCGTTCTGGCGCCTATGCTGCACGCTACATCGCCAAGAATATCGTGGCGGCGGGATTGGCAACAAAGTGTGAAGTTGGCTTGGCCTATGTTATCGGTAGGCCTCGTCCGCTAATGCAGACGATTGAGACTTTTGGGACCGCAACCGTCGATGATGCTGAACTCCATGCATTCAAGGACAGACTGATTGATACTTCGGTAAAGGGAATTATAGAAAAACTCAAACTGAATAGACCAATCTATAGCCAAACAAGTGCATACGGGCACTTCGGCAAGCCCAGCCTCCCCTGGGAAGAAGTAGTAAGGTTGACAATCTAGCAACAGATTATGATAAAAGCGCCGGTTATTTTGCTGTACCGACTCATACTTTATTAAGTTATTGCGAATTATTTCTTGCTATCGTAGCCTTTGATTGCAGCTTCAATAACTTCGCGTGGTAATGCGGCTGTGTTTAGGAGTGCGTCTTTGGCCGTTTGTACAGCATTTTCACCGATGTTTGTAGCTGCGTCTAGTGCGCCACCAACGGCTGCTTGAGCAGCTTCAGCAGTGTCTCCACCAGTTTCTCCTACTGTTTTGATTGCACCTTGTACTGCACCAACTGCTGCTTCGCCAACATCTCCGCCGGTTTCAGCGACACCCTTTACAATGCCTTGGGCACCACCACGGATAGCTGAAATTGTATCACCACCAACTTGTGAAGCACCCTGAATAACGCCACTCATTGTGTTGCTTGCTGTGTCCATTACGGTTCCACCAATTTGACCGACTCCCTTTATAGCACCATTAGCTACTGATGCGATTGATTCTACGGTTGTGCTACCAATATCACCAGCTCCCTGCATAACGTTAACTACCTGATTCTTTACGGTACTTGTTACGGCACCAAGTATATTATCCACACCTTGTACAGCTGCAGTCACGGCATCGGTTGTTTCTTGAATAATTTGTTTGAGCATTAAACTTATGTCCTTTCAGTTATTAATGTTGTGTAGCAAGGCTACAACATCAACCTTACCACAAGCATCATGAATTATTCTAGCAATAGGTACGTATATTTAGCTTTTTAATCATAATAATTTGTAAAGTTAATAGTTACTGCTATGTTAGTTTGGATTTCCTTTTGTAAATGACCCATGTATGTTATAGACTTCATCTTTGCAAATACTCCGAAAGAGTTGATACTGTAATTGACCTAGATTTTTACATAGTAATTGACTTTCTGAATGTTCATATACTGATTAGTTGATTATTCTGAGATTTGAGTATCCTAGTGCACTTGCTATGGTATTGTTCGTCAAAATATGCTTAAAATATGATATTAATCGGAGTAACTTTTATGAGACGAAAATGGCTACTACTGTTTAGCATTGCAATAGTAGGTGTCTTAGTACTTGCCTATAAGGGTATAACGGAAGCTACAAGCATAAGGCTATCGGACGAAGTAAATATCGGTAGCGAACAGGTGATAAACCATACACTTTTTGTAGCAGGTCAGACTATAAACATCGCAGGAGATGTGAGGGGTGATGTATTTTGCGCGGGGCGCAATATTAATATATCCGCTAAAATAGATGGAGATATAATTTGCGCGGGTGATAGCATACGCATCCATGGCCCGGTCAGTGGTAGCGTTCGTCTCGCAGGCAGAAATATAAATATTGATAGTAGGGTTGATCGTAGCGCTAGTTTAGTTGGCGCGCGCATTGTTTTGGCTAATAAATCTTTGGTTGGACGTGATCTAAGCGTAGCGAGTGAGAATATTAGACTGGATGGAACGGTTGAACGCGATGCTAATCTGGCTGCTGAGGTTGTCACGCTTGGAAGCCAAGCAGTGGTTGGTGGCAATTTTAGCTATAATAGTCCAAACGAAGCGAAAATTGAGTCAGGCGCAAAGGTTAAAGGAACGATTTCTCGATCCGTTACCAAAAGAAATGATAAGGTTGGAAATATGAACTTTCGGCGGTTCTTTGTAGGAGAGTTCTTTTATTGGGCTTTGGCTATGTTCGCTACGGTAGCAGTGTTGGCATTGTTGGCGTCGAAACTATTAGAAGTAAATAACGTAGTAATAGCTACACATCCAGGTAGGACAGCATTGCTTGGATTTGCAACACTAGTTGTGGTTCCTGTACTACTGGGTATTTTGTTTGTCAGCTTGGTTGGAATACCACTAGGAATTATATTATTGCTCCTTTGGTTACTGGGCTTAGTGCTAAGTCCTATTCTTTTCGCGGTATTTATCGGTAATCGATTGATTAGAGGCCATAGTTTGTTGATTACGAGTATCATCGGTAGTCTAATTGTACTAATTGCATACTGGATCCCGATAATTGGCTTTATCGTAGGTATCGCGGCATTACTTTTGGGCTTGGGAAGCTATGTCACGATTATTCTGCAACGAGCATCTTCTCGATCAGCTTTTTCTATACGACGTACATCAGTAGGGAAAAATAAAAAATCTAGCACCAAGACAAACAAAAAATCAAAGAATAAACGTTAACAAATAAGTAACTCAGATAACTGCAATATCACCTATATTGCCAAGGATATTTTACTCCCTGTGTGGACTATATACTGTATCATGTTCAAAGGAAGAGAAGAATGATAGATATTGATGATAATAATTTTGAGAAGTTAATCAGTCAAGCATTAGATACCTTGCCTTCAAAATATGTTAAAGGGTTGGATAACGTATTGATAACCTTCGAAGATGACCCAACGCCCGAGCAACGCAAGGAATTGAAGTTGCGATGCAATCAAACACTTTTCGGTTTATATCAGGGTGTTCCGCGGACAGCTAGAAGTAGTATGTATAATTTAGTAGTTCCAGATAAAATTACGATATTCAAAAATCCAATTCTGACGGTCTCACCTAATCTGACCGTGCTTAAAGATAATATCAGACACACCTTGTGGCATGAAATAGCCCACCATTATGGCTTGAATCATGATAGGATACACAGCCTGGAATAAACTTATAATCTGGTATACGGTATAAATTCTTGGGATACTAGTGAAGTATAATTAGCGTATGGGGAGTTTAGATGAGCTTTTTACAATCATTCCACGTGAGAACTTCTTGCCAGAAGAAGAAAAAGTGAATGCTGATTTGGATATTCCATTGCCAATAGGGTATGGCCAGACGAATAGTCAGCCGACCACCGTACGTATGATGCTTGAGTGGTTGGGTGCAAGACCAGGAAACAAAATTCTTGATATAGGCAGTGGTTCTGGCTGGACAAGTGCCCTTTTGTCGCAACAAGTGGGACCAAAAGGTCGAATAGTATCAATTGAGAAAGTACCTGAGTTAGTTAACTTTGGTAGGGATAATTGCCGTAGGCTTGGAGGCCTAAATAATATTGAATTCTATCAAGCTGGAAAAGTATTTGGCTGGCCACAACACGCACCTTATGACCGAATTTTAGTAAGTGCATCGGCAACTGAGTTACCAAGCGAATTGATAGACCAACTATCTGTTGACGGTAAAATGGTTATCCCGGTCGGCAAAGATATACTTGTTATTAACAAAGATAAATTAGGAAAAATTTCACAAGAACCTCATTCCGGCTTTGTTTTTGTGCCATTGGTAAAAGTCAAATGAAACAACCAGACCTTACCGATGCATTAATTGGCGCACGAAATTTATTAGGGTGGAAGTTAATTCATGAATCCGAAGAAGGTACGACGTCTGGCTATATTGTTGAAACTGAGGCATATGATATGCACGATCCAGCGAGTCATGCTTTTGGCGGTCCCAGCAAACGTAACGCAGCCATGTTTGAGGCTGCTGGTACAGTGTATGTGTACTTCACCTACGGTATGCACTTTTGTATGAATATCGTGACTGGTGAGAAAGGTCATGGGCAAGGAGTATTACTGCGAGCGCTAGAGCCAGTAGATGGTATTGACTTGATGAGAATACGACGTAGGGGAATAGTTGATATAAAGCAACTAACTAACGGTCCAGCTAAACTGGCGCAAGCCATGGGGATTAATTTAAGTATGAGAGGTTTACAGTTAGGCAATAGCCACTTGAAATTAGAGCCAGGCATTGAAGTTTCTGATGTGGTTCAAACAACTCGTATAGGAATCAATAAGGCGACGGATAGACATTGGAGGTTTTATATTGCTGATAATGCCTATGTTTCAAGACGCTAGAGTTGTGCATATTAATAATAGTAACTACAATTTATAATATGAACACATATGCTAGGAAAGTAACAGTACCATTAGTTGTTGCTATCTTGCTATTTTGTGTAAGTGCTTTTTTTGCCGTTGGCCGCGACATGCTATCAGCCGAAAAAGTAGTATTTGAATTTATTAACAATTGGCCGAATGAACTAGCACCACTGTTTATTCTAATAACCTATCTTGGTAGTAAATGGATGGCTGCCGGTTTGTGTTTGATTTTATTAGTCATAAGAAACTTCAGATTGTTGCTTAGGGTTATTATAATTGGTGCAGCTACATATGTATTGATAGAAGCAATCAAATTAATGATAGCCAGACCAAGACCGATAGATCTATTAAATGGAGTTATAACACGCGGTGTAGCAGAAACTGGGTATGGGTTTCCATCTGGTCATACTGCGATAACAACTGCACTGGGCTTGACACTTTTCTGGGTTTTGCCTGGCAGATTACGCTGGTTGGTTTTACCTTGGATAGCTGGTGTTGCACTATCTCGTATCTATTTAGGAGTTCATTCGCCACTCGATATAGTGGGTGGCTTAACAGTCGGTACTATAGTAGCTTTGGGACCTTTATTATTTATTAGCTGGTTAAGACCAAAAAGTTCCAAAGAATCTGCCGAAGCAGATTGAGTATTATTGAAATTATGCTTATAATAAAGTTGGAAGTGTGAGGCTTCCAAAGACCTCGGGTTGTTCACTCGGGGTCATTTTAAGTTGCAGAATGGATTATGTCGATTATACTACTATTTAGATGTGGCAAGATACAGTGATTGCAATATGTCAGTTAGCATTTTTACCGTCTATGATACCGACAATTATTAGTAATGATAAACCGGCGCTCTCGACTAGTCTTATGAATGCTGTAATCGTATCGGTAATTACGTTGACTTTCGTTACGCTGAAACTATGGTTTTCAGTGCTGACTGGTACGCTAACAGCACTTATTTGGTCGGTGCTTGCTTATCAGAAGTGGTCTGCGTCGCAGAATTTTTACTTTCGGCATCCCCAAAATAACACTGCTGAACATAATAAAAAGGAGCTTCATAGTAAAAATTGATAGTCAATTACGTATATTGCTGCGATGAATTTTGCATGATTCACACACACCACGTAGCTCTAGATTATGGCTAGTAAGATTAAAACTTAATTGGTGTGCTAGGTTGTTAATTCCTTCTACTAGCTCACTACTTTCCTCGAATGCAAATATTTGTTCGCATTGCACACAAGTTGCATGATGGTGGTGTTCGGCGAAAGCCTCGCTCAACTCAAGTTTATATTTCCAACCTATCTGAAGACGATTAACTATACCGAGCTTTTCGAATAACTCTACGTTTCTATATACAGTAGTGCGATTCATCTTTCTTGCTAGTTTACGAATAAGTTGGTTCATGCTTAGGGCATCGCTGTCTGCAAGCGCATTGAAAACCTGTTTTCTCGTTTTGGTTACACTCAAATTATTTTTCTTTAGTTCCTGCTCCAGGCTGAGACTAGTAGTTGCCATGATGCAATATTATCATAAATTGCAACAAATTTGCAGTAATCTGGTCCAATAATTAACCTTAAATTATATCAATCTTGCATAAAGAGTAATGAGCGATTATCTACTTATCCTTATATTTTCTATTGCCGGTAGCGCGGTATCATTAGCGGGTGGGATAATCCTGCTGAGTAATAAATCATCTGCTCAACTTTTAGCAAAGTTCTCGATACCGTTCTCTGTGGGTGCAATACTCGCAGTAGTCTTGTTTGATCTATTGCCAGAAAGTATTGAGAAATTGTCCATTTCAAGCCTGAAGTGGACAATTTTGGCGGGCATATTTGCGTCATATGTGCTTGAGAAGACCCTGCATCGTTTTCATCATCATGACAGTAATGATAATGAGGAGCACAGACACATTCCTGTTGTATTAATTATTGTCGGTGATTTATTGCATAATGTTTTGGACGGAGTTGCTATAGGTGTATCATTCTTGATTAGTATTCCAACCGGTGCGGTAACAGCAATTGCAGTAGCGGCACATGAAATCCCTAGAGAGATAGGTGATTTTGGTTTGTTACTAAGCGCAGGATTCTCAAAACGTAAAGTAATAATAACTAATGTCAGCATTGCATACGTTTCGATATTGACGATATTGACTACTGTTTGGCTTGGGTCTAGTAGTAAGTTGCCAACACAATATCTACTAGCTTTGGCTATTGGCGTGTTTATTTATATATCAGTGTTTGAACTCATGCCACTAGTAGGAAGAAATTTCCAAAAAGATCCCAAAAGAACATCTACTATGTGGTTGTTAATCGGTATGATATTCGTTGCATTAGCTATGTCAATAGCTGATGTATTATTACGCTAATAATTTTCCAGTATGAAGAATAGTCAACAATAATCTATAATAAGTTTCCATGGAAGCAGTAATAGTTATGGGTGTCCTGATAATTGGATTATTACTGATCCTGCTAATTGGGCAATTTAGGAGATCTGATGGGTCACAAAGTGCTCTTCTAATCAAGCAGGACTTAACTGCCTTGAATGAAAGTGTTACACAACTAAAGGATGGCCTACAGTCACAAATCAATGAGCGACTTGATAAAAGTAATGCCCAAATGCTTAATCAGTTGAAGGAGAGCTCGGTAATAATAAAGGACGTAACTCAAAAGCTTACAGCGTTAGAAAAAACAAATCAGCAAGTTGGGAATATTGCTGGAGAATTGAAAGTCTTGCAAAACGTGCTCTCTAACCCAAAGCAGCGAGGTGTGCTGGGGGAGTATTATCTTAGTCAAGTACTAGAGAACGTCTTGCCACCTAATCGATTTCAGTTGCAGTATGATTTCAAAGATGGTGAAACAGTTGACGCAATAATTAAGCTTGATGACAAGATTCTGCCGATAGATTCAAAGTTTAGTTTAGAGAACTACAATCGGTTAATGGATGCAAAATCGAGCGCCGAGCGCGATTCACTTGCTCGTCAATTCAAATCAGATTTAAAGAAACGAATTGATGAAACTGCAAAGTATATACGGCCAATGGAGAATACTATGGACTACGCGTTTATGTTTATTCCCAGCGAAGCAATATACTATGATCTGCTGATTAACAAAGTTGGGGCTAGTGGTACAAGTGCGCGAGATTTATTGGAATATGCTTTTCGAGAAAAGAACGTAATCATAGTTAGCCCGACTACTTTCATGGCATATTTACAAACAGTTCTACAGGGTCTTAGGGCGCTTCAAATAGAAGAACAAGCCAAAGAGATCCAATTGCGTGTTGGGGAGCTGGGGCGTCATCTTGTGTCGCACGAGAAATTGATGCAAAAACTCGGGAAGAGCCTCGGCACAACTGTTGGCCACTTCACCTCAGCTCACAAAGAGCTAAAGAAAGTAGACAAAGATATTGTAAAGATTTCTGGTAAAGATGTTGGAGTAGAACCTTTGTTACTTGATAAGCCGTATGATAGTGATGATTAAGCTATAAGTGCAATTTTATTATTGTAAATAAACTGTGCTGCTTTCTGTTGGCTAGCTCACTGGTTGTTGGAGTAAATCAATGATGAGTGCAGCAGTCCATGAGAAATTCTCCGCCCCAGACGGACTGCCATCAATCGGGTTGAAGTATTCAGAGAAACCCGAGAGCTTGACCATATCGATTGTTGTTTCTCGTAGCGCTTCGGCATGGTCGATAAATCCTAATCGTCGTAATCCATTTATAATCAGCCAGTTTGTATTGACCCAGCTAGGTCCTTGCCAGTAGCGTTTGGGGTCGAAGTATTCACTATTCAAAGGTGTACTAGGTACTGGATAATCTGTCGCGAAGCTTTTCTCGTCTTCTAATAACCTGACAAGGGATTTTGTACGTTCATTTGTAATTGCACCAGCATAGAGGGTTAAGAGTGTACCAATACTAGGTTGTTTCAAATGACGGCGTGATACAAACTCTCTTGAATAATATTGTGAAGTATATGGATCCCAAAGCTGTTCCAGTGCCTTCTCGGTCTTTTGCATACTTGTTGATAGGGATTGTGGTAAATCGTAGCGTATAAACTTTGCAATATCTTGCAACAGTTGATTTGCTCGAATTAAGATAGAGTTGAAAGAAATATCCTCAATAGTAAACTGTGTACGAGTAAGTATGCGTTTGATGTCGTAGTTCTTTCGCCTTAGTCGTCGTTGCGCACTATAGAAGGCCATTGCGTTAACTGTGCTCATACGCTGTTCTGCGGGCGTAAATTTGGTGTCATTCCGCAAGAAGTTAAATAGACTAGAGAGATTTAGCTTATCAACAATTTGTATCCAAAATGGCATTTGGTGGTCTTTTAGTTCTGCTATCCACGGCGGTGTATTATCAAGACCTGTTTCCCAAGGATGAATAAGTACTATGAGACCCTCGTCGTGGGGATCACGTTCTTTGTATAACCATTCATGATAGGCTATCAATGGCTCTATGGTACTCTTGAACCAGCTACGTCGTTCTTGTTTGTTCATTTTTTCACCAATCCTAAAAATTGCTTCAGCAACCATTGGTGGCTGGGTAATGCCACTGGTAATTACGTTTTCTGGAGCATTTGGATTTACCCAACTCCTCCAGATATTAGCATCACGACTGTATCGACTCCCACTAAGAATCATATTCGGCAACATTCCATTTTGCCATTGGCCATCGAACAAGCTTAATACTTCAATTTTCGCGCGCTCAATATCGTAATGACGCAAACCAATTGCGATAAAACAACTATCCCATAACCATTGATGCGCATACATGCTGTTACTTACAGGTGCGGTATAGCTTCCCTTATTATTTTTTTCTAGTACGAGCTTAGCTGCTTCAAGTAATTGCTCATCTGTTGGAAGATTGTCCATTGTCATTTAAGTATACTCTGTGTAGCTAGATGTCCGAAAAAGAAAGGTGTATTATCGAAAGTTTGTAAAGTTAACAGGAAAGTCAAAGTCATTAGTTTGTATGAGTTGTATCGTGGCTTGTAGCTCATTTTTATTACTACTCGTAACTCGTATGACATCGCCCTGAATTTGTGTTTTGAGTTTTGGAAATTTGTCACGAATTAACTTTGTGATTCTTTTTGCTTTGTCTTGGTCTAGCCCACTAATGAATGGAACTTCTTTAATTGCTTTGAGGTTAGTGGCAGTAATCTCTCTTGATGTATCAAGAATTTTTTGAGACTGTTGACGTGAAGCTAACTTCTTGCGAATAATTTCTAATATGGCATCAACCTGGTGGGTGCTGTTGCCGATAATTTTTACACCTGCCTTATTGGCATCAAGCCATTCGAGTCCAGCTGGTGTACCTTTGAAATCGTAGCGGTTTTCTATCTCTCGCTTGGCTTGGTCGAAGACATTATTTATTTCTGATTTGTCATAATCCGATACAATATCGAAGCTAAATTGAGCCATTATCTCATAATCTCCATTAGTGATTTGTTATTGTTAAATTGTGAGCAGTATCTCAGTTGTTGTTTGTTCTTGTGATTATTGATGGAATTTTCGTAAATCATGTCTGTATTATAGCTATTTCGATTGCTATAATGAAATACAAGATGACTTATAAAATTGAAGAAATTGCTTCTGTGGCTGTATTACTGAAAGGTCGATTGGAAAGCCTGAAAAACAAAGCCAGTGTATTGAAGTCTGAAGAGCTGAAAGCCTTGTATGCGAAAATTCCGACTCTTCCGGTTGAACAACGTCGTGCCTTTGGTGCAGAAGTAAATAAACTCAAAGTGGATTTAGAGAACCTGTTAGCAGAGAGCCAATCTCATGTTGACGAGAAATCACCTGTAGACATAACTGCACCAATGGACGTAAACGCTCCGGTACCGCAACTGCTACCGGCCCATGATGGCTCCATTCACCCCACTATGTGTGAGATAGAAGTAATCTCGGACATATTTTACCGAATGGGCTTTAATGTAGAAACCAGCCGTGAAATAGACGATCAATATCATATGTTTGACAGTCTAAATTTTCCAACGGGACACCCGGCGCGTGATGATTACGACACTTTCATTACCACGCAAAAAGACAAAAGCGGTGAGCCATTAGTCGCCCCAGCCCACACCTCAACCATGCAAAACCGCTTGCTTAAAAAGTATAAGTCCAACTTGAACTATAACGAGCCCATAGCTATTGTTATTCCCGACAGGGTTTTTCGTAACGAAGACCTAGATGCCCGTCATGAGCATACGTTTTATCAGGTAGAAGGAATTTATGTAGATAAGGGTATCCATGCCGGACATTTAATAGCGACGCTTAAATCGTGGTTAGATAATTATTATGGTAAAGAATTAAAAGTTAGAACTCAGCCTTTTTATTTTCCTTTTACCGAACCAAGCTTTGAATTTGCGGCAAGTTGCGTCTTCTGCGACAAACAAGGTTGTAGTGTTTGCAGTCATACCGGCTGGATAGAGCTAGGCGGTTGTGGGTTAATCCACCCTAACGTGTTAAAAATGGCCGGTATAGATAGCCAGACCTACACTGGATTTGCTTGGGGTTTTGGTATTGAACGTTTGGTTATGCTCAAATATAACGTAGAAGACGTACGGTATTTTCATTCTGCCAATTTAAGCTTTTTGAGACAGTTCAAATGAAGATAGTAGACAAGAAATTTATTAATGAGCGTAAGCAGTTAGCCCAAAAAGTGGGTGGTAATATCGTTAAAGTCGATATTTACCCTTCACGGTGTCTGCAAACGAGGCAAACAGATGAAAATTAGTATTAACTGGCTGAAGCAATTTACTAAAGTCGATCTTAATATTAACGACTTGGTCAAAAAAATCGGTGCTCAGCTTGGTGAGGTAGAAGAAGTTATAGACTTAGGTAAAAAATATCAAGGCATAGTAATTGCCAGAGTGGCATCGTGCGAAAAGCATCCTAATGCCGATAAGCTTAGTGTTTGCAAACTGGATGACGGTGGCATGGTAAAAGATATAGAACGTGATAGTAACGGTTATGTACAGGTCGTTTGTGGAGCACCAAATGTACGTGAAACGCTACATGTAGCGTGGATACCACCAGGGGTGGCGGTGCCAAGTACATTAGCAAAAGAACCACTCGTACTAGAGTCCAAAGAATTAAGGGGCGTTGTTAGTAACGGTATGATAGCTAGTGCCTCAGAGCTGGCTATTGGTGATAACCATAGCGGTATTGTCGAGCTGGAGCCAGCGCAACTTGGCACAGACTTTGCTAAGGCTTATGAGTTAGACGATTACATAATCGATATAGAAAACACAATGTTTACTCACCGTCCCGACTGTTTTGGCATTCTGGGTGTAGCGCGTGAAATTGCCGGAATACAGGCTATCCAATTTGAATCGCCAAGCTGGTATCTAAACCAAACTCTGAACTTGGCCACCTCAAGGCCTGCGCAGTTAAAACTCGAAGTAAAAAACAATGCCGGTAATTTGGTACCTAGGTTTATGGCGGTGGTCTTAAGCGATATAGACGTCAAACCAAGTCCTTTTAAAATCCAAACTTATTTGGCTAGAGTAGGCTTAAAACCAATTAACAACATTGTAGATACAACTAATTACATAATGTATCTAACCGGGCAGCCGACACACGCTTATGATGCCGATAAATTACGAAAGACTAGCGGTAGCAACGAAGTAATCAAGCTAGAAACAAGATTGTCACACAAAGGTGAAAAACTAAAACTACTTGGCGGTAAAGAAATTGTGTTTGATGATAATTCCACCGTGTTGATTACTAGCAACGATGTCGCGGTGGGAATCGGCGGTGTGATGGGCGGAGCCGATACTGAAGTTGACTTAGCGACAAAAAATATTGTGCTAGAGTGTGCTAATTTTGATATGTATTCCATTCGCCGTACAAGTATGAAGTATGGTTTATTTACAGACGCCGTAACACGCTTTAACAAAGGGCAGAGTGCCCTACAGAATGCTGCAATACTGGGCGAGCTTGTAGCTACAGTCAAGAAACTTTCAGGCGGGCGTGTGTCTAGCGAACTAATCGATATTAATCTAAACAAAAATACTGCTGGCTTACCAGCTATCACGACTACGGCAGAATTTATTAATGCGCGTCTTGGCCTGAATCTAGGCAACCAGCAAATTTCTAAATTGCTTACTAACGTTGAATTTACGGTGGATATTAAGAACGACATATTGGCTGTTGTACCACCCTTTTGGCGCAAGGATATAGAGATTGCCGAAGATCTTGTAGAAGAAGTGGGACGTTTGTATGGCTATGACCATCTGCCGTTGGTGTTACCGAGGCGTAGTATAAAGCCGGTAGAAAAGAATCAGCTATCTGAGCTAAAAAATAAGATTCGACAGACGTTGTCTAAAGCCGGTGCCAACGAAGTATTAACTTATAGTTTTGTGCATGGTGATTTATTGAAAAAAACTGGACAAGATTCTAGCCATGCCTTTTGTATTAGTAATGCCCTTAGTCCCGACCTGCAGTATTACAGACTGAGCCTTATGCCTAGTTTACTTGATAAAGTGCACAGTAATATCAAAGCCGGTTATGATGAATTTGCATTGTTTGAAATTGGCAAAGCGCACATTGTTGGTGAAAACGGTAAAGACGGATTACCGCGAGAAGATGAAATTACGGCGCTGATAGTAGCTGCAGCCGATAAGCTGAAAAAGAAAGAAAATCCGTATTTTGTAGCAAAAAAATATCTGGAGCAGATATTAGGAAGGGACTTGGTATATAAGCAAGTCCCTGACGTTATGAAACCTTTTGACATTATAAGACCTTATGATCCGAATAGGTCAGCGTTAGTGTATGAGGATAGTAAATTCGTTGGAGTAGTCGGCGAATTTAGGACTGAGGTTTCAGTTGCTCTTAAATTACCAAGCTACTGCGCGGGCTTTGAGCTAGACACTGAGGTTTTAGCAACTTTAGTACGTGACGATGATTATCAGCCGCTGTTACGTTTTCCAAGTATTACGCAAGATATGACTTTGCGAACTCCACAATCTACCAACTTTGCTGATTTAAAAAAAGCATTGGATATCAACTTGTCAGAGCTAACAAATGATGAATGGAGAGTTGAGCTAATGCCTATTAATATATACCAAAGAGAAACCCACAAACATTATACATTTCGATTGGAAGCTTCACACTCGAATAGGACTTTGACAAGCAAAGAAGTTAATGAGCTTTTAAATAAGTTAGCAACAAGTTTAAATACGAGTGTTACGGCTGAAAGAATATAACATGAAACATCTAATTATTATTTGTACAAGTATAAGCATGATTACTCTGTATTTACTGAGCATTTCACCGAGTGTAGTTTATGCTGATACTAATGATTTTACGATAACGGATTTTTCTTCGAGTCTTAGATTGAGTCGTAATGACCCGCAGGGTGAGCTTCATATTGTTGAGCGCATAGGTGTGTTTTTCAATGATAATAATCATGGTATTGAAAGATCGATACCAAAATCATACAGGGGAAACAGTCTTAAATTTCATCTAAATTCAATATCATCTCGTACTGGTGCTCCGACTCAGGTACACACCAGAAGTCAAAGTGGTAACACCGTGCTCCGTATTGGCGACCCGAACAGGACGGTAACGGGTAGGCAGGAATACACAATAGACTACACTCTTCGAAATGTAATTACTTTTTATGATGATCATGATGAACTCTATTGGGATATTAACGGCGATGAGTGGCGGCAATCTGCGTTATTTGTAAATGCGGTTTTGGAGCTACCGGATGACATTAAGCTTTACCAAGATAAAACGATATGTTTTGCCGGAACCTACGGTCAGGCAGCATCGGACAAATGTGTTATTTATGCGGATAAAAATATGGTGAAAACATCAGCTTCAGATTTGCGTCCACAACAAACCTTATCCTTGGCAGTTGGATTTCAGAAGAATTATTTCTCTCCAGCGACGCTTCAAGAGAGGTTGATGGATAACATTGGTATAGTTGTTGGTTTATTGGGTTTACCAATTATGTGTTTGACTGTCGGTTGGATATGGTGGTGGAATAGTGGCCGGGATGATAGAGGTCGTGGGACAATCATGCCTGAGTATCAACCGCCAAAAGGTTTAAGCCCACTACAAGCTGGCTCGATAGCTGATTTCAAGATTGATAATCGTGATATAACCGCAACGATTATTGATTTGGCACGTCGTGGCTATTTGAAAATCGTTGAAACAAAAAAGGATAGATTAATTCTTAAAGATGATATTTCCTATTTTATTTTACTAGATAGTAATGATACAAATGGCTTGGATGATTTTGAGACAAAATTGTTAGTCGCTATGTTTAACCCGTTCGAGAAAGGTTCAATTCTGAAGACCGGTACCTATAATGCAGAATTAGCAAGTGCTGCAACGAAACTGAGGCATGAAGTTGATAAATATTTAACAGATAACGGATATTTTAAGTCTCGACCAATGAACTACCTAAAATTCTCTTTGGGTATGATTCCAGCAATACTGGGGTTCGGCTTAGTAATATTACATGAACTTAAACTAGAATCGATATGGCCATTATTGGTTGGAGGGGTTGCAGGTGCAACTATTCTAATATTATTTATTAGGCAAATGCCGGCTCGGACAGCTAAGGGCGTAGCAGCGCGGGAGCATCTGCTTGGGCTAAAAATATATATGGAGGTAGCAGAGAAAGATAGGTTGAAAAAACTGGAAGGGCCTCATGCGGCATACGCAATGAAATCGGGTGAACCAACCAGGAATGTTGAACTTTTTGAAAAGTTATTGCCGTATGCCATAGTGTTTGGAGTAGAAAAACAATGGGCTGAACAGTTTAAAAATATTTACAAAACTCCACCAAATTGGTATAGCGGAAATGATTTATCTCACTTCAGTGCTGGCTACCTGGCGAGTGCAATGAGTGGTGGAATATCTAGTGGGATAAATAATGCCTTTACTCCACCTCGCAGTTCTTCAGGTAGTGGCTTTTCTTCAGGTAGTGGTTTTGCAGGTGGCGGTGGCGGTGGCGGCGGTGGCGGTGGATGGTGATAACCTCGCCGAAGTCTTATAAGGATCTTGCTAAAAACCTAAATTTTAGACATAACTTTGATGTAAATAGTATGATTACTAATTTGTTGATATGAGAGATATTATTCGAATTTTAAGGTCAGCTGGACAGCTGAAAAAATACTATTTTCTAATTAGTGTGTTAACTATTCTTCTTAGCCTGCTGACACTACTTCAGCCACTATTGTCAGGTTGGGCTATTGACGAGATTCGTCTCGGTAGCGAAGCTGACGTACAGTACGTAGCAATCTTGGCAGCGTTGATTTTTGTCTTGGACTTGTCGCAGACGATTTTTAGTAATATCGGTGGATATTTTGGTGATCAGATGTCTACCAGATTACAAAAAATTCTCAGTAGTCGTTATTATGAACATTTGTTGAATATGCCTCAACGATACTTTGATACTGAGCTATCTGGCAAAATTATAAGCCGGTTGAGCAGATCAATTTTGCAGATAACTAATTTTATGCAGATGTTAAGCAATAATTTTTTGCAATTTATTTTTACTACCGTTTTCTCGTTAATAGTTGTTGCTTATTATAGTCCTGTAGTCGCTTTAATGCTTTTATCGCTTTACCCAATTTATATTTGGATGACATTCAGAAGTAGTGACAGGTGGCAAAAGTTTCAAAAGAGGAAGAATGCTCATACCGATATTGCGAGTGGTAGGTTCGCCGAGGCAATAAATCAAATAAAGGCTGTCAAAAGTTATTTGCAGGAGAGAAGAGAGTTAAAATTCTTCGATTCGCATATGCAAAGTGTAGTTAATACTAACAAACCACAATCGAAACATTGGCATACTAGAGATGTACAAAGAAGACTTGCTTTAAATATTATATTTCTTGGTGTGTATATGTATATTTTTATTCGTGGCGCTCAGGGGTCCTTGACTCCCGGACAAGTAGTAACGCTAATACTGTACGCAATGCAGATAAGGATACCGATTTTTACAATTAGTTTTCTAGTAGAAAGTACACAAAAGGCTGTGGCCGATAGCAGAGATTATTTCGAAATAATGAATTTGAAGCAGGAGACAATAGATACAGCCTATGCCAAACCAATTCAAGTTACAGATGGTCGGATTGAATTTGAAAACGTTAGTTTTGGCTATAATGATAAATCCATAGCATTGAGAAACATTAGTTTTAGTTTAAAGCCAGGTACCAAGACAGCGTTAGTAGGCGAAAGTGGTGAAGGTAAGACAACACTTATGAACCTACTCCTTCGATTTTATGATCCTATGAGTGGAATAATTTATATTGATGGTCAGAATATCAAGAATATCACTCATAAGTCATTACGAGAAAATATTGGTATCGTTTTTCAGGAGCCGTATCTGTTTAGCGGTACGATAAGAGAAAATATTTCGTACGCTAATCCCAACGCGACCTTACGACAAATTAAAAAAGCTGCTAGTGCAGCGAATGCCCACGAATTCATCAGTAAGTTTGATAAGGGTTATGAGACTGAGATAGGCGAAAGAGGCCTCAAGTTATCCGGTGGACAAAAGCAACGGATTGCAATAGCAAGAGCGATTTTGAAAGATGCGCCTGTCTTAATTCTGGATGAGGCTACTAGTAGTTTAGATAGTAAGTCAGAAAGAATGGTGCAAGAAGCTCTGGAGCAGTTAATGAATGGCAGAACAACAATAATTATTGCACATCGTTTTAGTACGATACAGAATGTTGACCAGATTGTTACAATAAAGAACGGTCAAATTGATGAAATTGGCACGCCTAAGGAATTAGCTAAGTCGGGTGGCATTTATGATACATTACTTCGGTTACAGACTGGTAAACTCAAGAATGCCGAGAGAAAACTCCAGCAATACGAAATATCTGCGTAAGAATTATTTTCAATTCGTAATACAAATAATTTATACTTGAGTTATGAACAGGAAATCTTCGAGGGTAGTAGTAATCAAAGATGAGAAGCTTCTAGTAATGTTTAGAAACAAATTTGGTGCCAAGTATGTGACGCTACCCGGAGGTAGAATTGAGATAGGTGAAACTGCGGAGCAAGCTGCAGTACGTGAAGCGCTGGAAGAGACGTCAATAAAGGTTAAGAATCCGCGTTTAGTGTTTATTGATCACGCTGATTTTTATGGTGATCAATTTGTGTTTTTGTGTGATTATGTATCAGGTGAGCCAGCCCTTAGTGCTGGTTCTACGGAGTTAGAAATAAACAAGCTGGGGAAAAATTTATACGAGCCTGGCTGGCTAAGCCTGAAAGAATTATCATCAGTATCTTTTGTATCCGATGAGCTTAGGCAGGAGATTATTAAGGCAACGACTAGTGGATGGCCTGATGAAATTGTAGAGTTTTATAGCAAGCGGAGCTCATAGCGGTTATAATATTTTGTTGAGATAGAGGAATAAGGAGAATAGATGGCAAAAACGCATCATAGAGTATTTGCGCTGGTTGTAGCAATTTTGTTTTTGGCGACATCGTTGGCAACAGGAGTTGCTGTAGTGTGGCAAATTAATAATGATAATCAAAATCAGGCACAACCACAGGTAAATGAGAGCAATGAAAGTGAAAAATTGTTAGAAGCGATGAAAAACTGCAATATTAATGAGCCCGTACCTGCATCTAAGGAAGAAGTTCCTAAGCCATACGTACCTAATGGTGCTGTTGAGGAATTGCAGAAAACGGATATTAAATTGGGCAACGGTAAGGAAGCTAAAGACGGTGATTGCTTAGTCGTGAAGTATATTGGAACACTAGCTAAAAATGGGAAAAAGTTTGATGGTAATTTTAGCGAAGAAAGCGCGTTACAATTTTCACTTGGGATCGGTAGTGTAATTCCAGGCTGGGATAAAGGTCTAGTTGGCATGAAAGAAGGGGGAGTGCGACGTTTAGTGATCCCATCTGCGTTAGGCTACGGCGAGCAGGGTAGTGAAGGTTCAATACCGCCAAACTCAGATTTGGTTTTTGTAGTGAAGTTGATAAAGATAAAGGGTTGAGTATTGAGTTTAGAGATGTCGCTAGGCGTTAACCTAGCTGAATATAAGGTTGTTATTGACGAAATTACTACTCTGGAGGAGAAACTAGATCTTGTTAACGTTAACGGTACAGGCGAGAAAGAACTATTTGATGTCGCGGTAAAAGTTCATTATGCCAGAATATTTGCAAAGACGAGGTTTATTCCTAGGGCTTGCACGACTATGGGTTAGTCAGTCAAACCCTTGCTATCCTTGTTATTCGTGGTTGGCGTGAAGGTGTGTATAGCATGAATGGCAGTAAACTTAGGCTAGTTGTTCCGGTAATCATAGTACTTGGTATGAACTTGTCATTACCAGAGATTTCCGCTATCAGTATTAGTTTCTTATATTAAGAAATTAGCCGTAACAATCTATTATTTAGCTCTTGAAATATCTGTGTCATTTAACGAATTATTCTATTCCTAGACAGGAGATATAAATTAGTTGATTAACAATGCGGGCTACACAGAAGATTTATTGAGAATATAGCATAAAGCACAACATATAGTGTGCTTGACTCCATATTATACGCTATATATAATAGTAGTCATAAGTATAATATAAATAAAAGAAAGGGAATTACAAATGGCAAAAAATATTACAATTTTCACCACGAATACTTGCGCTTATTGTGTCATGGTAAAGAAATGGTTGACTGCCAAAGGTTTAAGTTACGACGAAGTTAATCTTGATGATAACCCTGATCGTCAAAAAGAGGCGTTCGAAGCGAGTGGCCAAATGGCTGTTCCAGTTACAATAATCACTAAAGAGGACGATAGCAAGGAAGTTGTGGTGGGTTATAATCTTGCAAAATTAGCACCAGCAGTTGCCTAAGTGATTTAGTCAGTTAATCCTATTAAAGCCTTAATAATTAATAAGAATCGAGAGCGTGCTAAATGAGTGACTGACTTAACGATATGTTTGTGAAACGATATAATAAAGTCGGTAGCAAATGATTTCAATATTTATAGGACTAAAGAGGAGTTGTTAATGAGTGATACGAAACAGGTACATGATGTTGTTATGATAGGCGCTGGTCCGGCATCATTGACTGCTGCTATATATACAACCAGGGAAGATATCGATACTGTACTTTATGAGAAAGGCGTGATTGGTGGTTTGGCTGCGGTGACCGATTGGGTTGATAATTATCCAGGTTTTCCAAAGGGTATTTCTGGCATTGATTTAGCTCAGGGCTTAAATGATCAGGCTGAACGATTTGGCGCAAAGATTCGTTTGGGTGAGGTATTACAAATCGAAGACGAGGGAGAGCTAAAGAAGCTAACTACATCTGACGGCATAGTATACGCCAAAGCAGTACTGATAGCTACCGGTAGCGATTACAAGAAGATTGGTGTGCCTGGTGAAGAAGAGTTCTATGGCAAAGGTGTCCACTATTGCGCCACGTGCGATGGCGCATTTTATCGTGATAAACGCCTTGTGGTTGTGGGTGGCGGCAACTCAGCGGTACAAGAATCTATTTTTCTTACAAGGTTTGCTACGCATATAGATTTGCTAGTACGTGGTGATAAAATGCGGGCGTCTGAAATTTTACAAAATGAACTTAATAAACACAAGGACAAAATTACAATAAATCTCAACACCACAACAGATGAGATTATCGGTAATGATGAGGGTAAGGTCGTAGCTGTTCGTGGTACGGACAAGATTACTGGCAACTCAGTAGAGTTCAAGACAGATGGCGTTTTTGTTTTTGTAGGTTTGAGCCCAAACACCGGATTTTTAAATAACTCGAAAGTTGAGCTTGATGAAATTGGTATGATTAAAACTAAAACGAATCTAGAGACCTCCATACCTGGTGTTTTTGCTGCTGGTGATGTTCGTAGTGGTGCTACTATGCAAATTGCAAGTGCGACTGGCGAGGGTGCAACTGCAGCACTGATGATCCGAAAATACCTAGAAGATTTGGAGAAGCAGATATTGACTCCACCTGTTCCTGCGGTCGCAAATGTACGTTCATAAACTTAGTGAGAAAACGGTTAAAGTAAAAAGGTAATCGTTTATTTGTAAAAAATTTACTTTACAAACTATAGCATTACGCATATAAATTATGAGCGCGATATGAAAGATATGAGAGAAAACTTAGTGAGTTCAAGGGTAACAATGTTTCAAGTACTGCTACTTCATTCACGGGCAGATAGAGCATTACGCCTAATAGTTGCCAAGCAATTGGAGCGGTTCAATATTACGATGATGGAGTGGTTGCTAATAGGATCAGTTTGTAGGGGTCCAAAGCAGGGTATGACCATGACTGACGTAGCTACGAAATTGGACGTTACGTTACCTCAAGTAACTGCACTTATAACGAATCTGACAAAAAATAAGTTGTTGAGGCAAAAAATAAGTTCTCTGGACCGTCGTAGCCGTCGGCTAATAATTACGAGTGTGGGCAGGAAATTACTAGATTCGATCGATCACGACCTCGAGAATGTATTAAAGCTATGGGTGCGGGATATACCGACAGACAGATGGCAGGCGTACCTTAATGTTGTAGAAGTATTTGCTAATCAAAAGCTGGGCAATGGCTAGATCTTAACGATATATATTTTAGGTGATACACGTATGTAGTTATCAGCAATAAGGCTAATTATGACAAGTAAGTTGTACCTATTAAATTGTTTGACTTATTGTATTGTTTTCGATCTATAGCCTATAAAACAGTCTGTAACTATACGATACTCTGCTATGCCCTTAAGTACTAAGTTGCTGTGTAGTGATTTGACCATGGGTTCCGGGCCAGAAACGTAAATAAGAGTGTTTTTATCTCTCTCTGATAGGTCAATAATGTTATCAGCGCTTAGTCTTCCTGATTGACCAGTCCAATTTACCGGCGGTCGGCTGAGGATTATTGAAAAATCTATCGGTGCGTTTTCGAATAAATCTCTAAACGCGACACTCTGATATGTACTGGTCGCATAAAGTAGCTTGATGTTCCTTCTTTCTCTGTTGTCAACTAGCCACTTGATAATACTTCTCATAGGAGTAATACCTATACCACCGGCTATCATAATGATTGGGATTTCAGTTTTCTGTGGTAACACAAAGTCGCCCATTGCGTCAGAAAGCTTTACGCTGGATCCGAGCTCAAGCTTTGCTAAGGCTTGTTTAAATGGGCTGGCATTGATGGGATTGATTCGAGTTGTGATAGATACGAGTTTTTCGGTTGGAGCAGACGAGAGAGTAAATCGTCGTTTGTTACCCCCGACAACAGAATTTGCGATAGGTATTTGTAACTGTATGAACTGACCAGCTATATAATGTAGCTGTGAATTGGGTCGAAACCAAAACGAATAGATGTTTTGGGCATCTTTTTTTTTGTATTCCAGTGTTGCGTTCACACTATACTTTTTCCTTGTTTTTGAAATACTGACCTTTTTTGGAGAACCACTCAGGATGATCTGTGCATATACCGACATCCGGATATAGCCATGAGATGAAACGTGCTGCCAGTTTGTGGTTTAATGTGAAAACGAATATAGATAACTTTTTTCGGCGAGCCAAATAATATGTTAATGGATTCAGTAACCAGAAATTGAGTCCGATCCCGTCAAGACCTAGGATACTAGCTAACTGAATAGACTCGAGGGGTTTGGTAAGTTCCAGCGCATAGAGGCGAAGAGCTGGTGCCAAATTGCGAAGTAATACTAGTTCGCCAAGCTTGAAAGATGCTACTGTTACCAGGGAATTTGGAAACTTTTTCAGCTCCTTCAGTAGTAGACGAGCACTATCGTTATCCTTTAGCTCCAGAATAACCGGTGTTTTATCGATAATGCTTAATGCTTCGGGAAGACTTAAGATGCGAGAACCGTCAATAAGCGGAATTTTTTTTAACTGATTCAGTGTGAGTTTTCGAATTTTCCGTGGATCGTTTGCAACACGAGCCAGATCACTGTCATGGCAGACTACGAGCTTCTCGTCCTTTGTCAAACGAAGATCAATTTCTATCGTAGGTACGTTAAGTGCTAAAGCACGTTTTATACTGGTAGCCGTATTCTCGAGCTCCAGTCCAGCCGCACCACGATGGCCGATTATCTTTCGTTTCATATTCTTGTTCGACTTATTGTACTATATAAATGGAATATCAATGAAAAGGAGGAAGAAATGGCTGATTATAACAGAGTTTTGGATGCGGGCGATTTTGAAAACGGATTAATAAATACAGTTATTGAAATTCCTAAGTGGTCGTCATTAAAAATTGAGTGGAATCGTGAGTTAGCAATATTTCAGCTTGATAGAGTGGAACCTAGTATATTTGCTAAGCCCGTAAACTATGGCTTTATTCCTCAGACATTAGATGAAGATGGTGATGAGCTGGATACCCTAGTAGTTACGAATGAACCGATCCCAACGGGTGTTTACCTAACGGCCAAAGTAGTTGCAGTTCTCAAATTTGAAGATGATGGCGAAGTTGACGATAAAATAATCTGTGTACCAGCCGACGACCGTAATACCGATAATGCTATCATTTCGATAGATGATCTTCACAAACAATGGCGCGAGAAGATAGAACATCATTTCAACCACTACAAGGACTTAAAAAAGCCGGGTAGTACCAAAGTTCTCGGTTGGGGTGATAACGAGGAAGCAATACAAGTTATACGTCAGTGCGTGAGCCGCTGGGCAGAAAAGAAATAGATTTGAGTTTAAAACTCGTTGAACCGTATAAGCACATTAGAATTTCATTAATAGTAAGATGATAATATTGCTTGATTGAGCTAAAGCGTTTTATAATACGTATAGAAAATTTTATCTTACTAATGAGGGGGTGTGAAACGTGGCAAAAACGAAAATCGCGATAAATGGATTTGGACGCATTGGGCGTAATGCGTTTAAGGTGGCATTTGAACGAAGCGACCTTGAGATAGTGGCAATAAATGATTTGACCGATACGAGGACTCTGGCGCATTTATTGCAGTATGATAGCAACTACGGAATATACGAACGTAGTGTTGGGTTTGACGAAACGTCTTTAATACTTGGGCAAAAGTCAATTAAAGTACTAGCCGAAAAGGATCCTGCAAAATTACCTTGGAAAAAGCTTGAAATTGATATTGTAATAGAGTCTACTGGTCTTTTCGTAGATCCAGCCAAAGCGAAAGCCCACATCGATGCTGGCGCAAAGAAAGTTGTTATCTCCGCTCCCGCTAAGGGCGATGGAGCGAATACGGTTGTGCTTGGTGTAAATGAAGATATTTTGGATGAATCAGGAAGTATCATTAGTAATGCTTCTTGTACTACGAACTGTATCACTCCAGTAGCTGCAGTAATCGAACGTGCTTTTGGTATTGAGAAAGCTATGATGACGACAGTTCATAGCTATACGGCAAGCCAGCGATTACAGGACGCTCCTGCCAAAGATCTTAGAGAAGCACGTGGTGCGGCGGAAAATATCGTTCCTACCACTACGGGGGCTTCAATAGCTGCCGCTAAGGCTTTACCAGCACTGGAAGGGATATTTGGTGGTTTGAGTATAAGAGTACCTACACCGGTAGTGTCCTTGAGTGATTTTGTAATTATTACAAAGCGTTACGTAACCGTTGAAGAAGTAAATAATGTATTTAGGAAGGCGGCAAAAGAGCCATACTATCAAGGAATTTTAGATGTTACCGAAGAGGAATTAGTAAGTAGTGATTTCATTGGTAATAGCCATTCGGCCATAGTTGATCTTAAGCTTACCGCAGTAATAGGTGGTAATATGCTTAAAGTTGTTGCTTGGTACGATAATGAATGGGGTTACTCTAATCGGCTCGTAGAAGTTGTTGCTGATATCGGTAAAGTACTTCACAAATAATTACTAAACGTCCATAATCAATATGTATGAAGATAGCTCTGGCCACTGATCATACTGGATTCGAGCTGATGAGTCAGCTGAAGGAATCATTGAAACAAAAGGGGTATTATTGTGTAGACTTTAGCCCAGATCGTTTTACTCCAACAGATGATTACCCAGATTTTATTATTCCAGCAGCACGTGCCGTAGCTACTGGCGAATGTGATATGGGGATAATCATGGGCGGTAGTGGACAGGGTGAGGCCATGGCAGCAAATAGAATTAAAGGTATCAGATGCTCGGTTTACTATGGACCGGCTACACCGATTGGCAGTATTGATATCAATGCAACTTCTGCTAGTGATGAGTACGAGATAGTTCGTCTAAGCCGTACCCACAACAATGCGAATATACTTAGCCTTGCTGCTAGATTCGTAACCCCAGAAGAAATGAAAAAAGTGGTTGATATATGGCTGACAACTCCTTTTGAGAATGTAGAGCGACATTTAAGACGGATTATTAAGCTGGATGAGTGTTAAAGCAAGTATTTGTCCGACAGTCACGGCATTTAATATTGAGGAATATAGGGCACAAATAGAACGATTGCGCCCTTTTGCCAATCGAATACATATTGATTTGATGGATGGTAGCTTTGCACCTACTAAGTCGCCGAAAATTGAAGAAATATATTTGCTGGAAGACATAAAGAATGATGTACATCTGATGTATAAAAAGCCACATGAATTTTTATCCCAAATTATCGAGCTAAAGCCACATTTGTTGGTAGTTCACTATGAAGCCGATATTCTTCATAGTCAGTTTATTCAACAACTGCATGATGCTGGGATATATGCCGGGTTGGCAGTGTTACAAGATACTCCTATTGAATCTCTCATCAGTGTCATCGATGGTTATGATCATGTGTTGATTTTTAGTGGCAAGTTAGGTCATCATGGCGGCAAAGCTGATTTGAGTTTGCTTACTAAAGTAAAAGTAATTAAGCAAGCGTATCCAGATGTAGAAGTAAGTTGGGATGGGGGTATAAGCAAAGAAAACATTGATCGTCTTGTGTCGGGCGGTGTTGATGTTCTAAATGTTGGTAGCTTTATTCAGCGAGCCTCGAATCCAAAAGTCGCTTATGGTATACTAGAGTCGTTAGTTATAAAAAATAAAGGTTAGATTATAAGTAATTGAGCAATAAATCCAATAATGCGATGACTATTCAGGAAATAGAGAGCCGAGCTCGTGAAATGCGCTTGGATATTGTAGAAATGCTGGAGACTGCTGGTTCAGGTCATAGCGCAGGTTCTTTAGGGATGGCTGATATCTTGGCTGCGTTATATTTCGATGTGATGAAATATGATCCAAAAAGACCTGATTGGGATGAGAGAGACATATTTATATTAAGCAATGGGCATACGGTTCCAGTTCAATATGCAGCGATGGCGAATGCCGGGTTTTTTAAGAGGGAAGAATTGGTAAGTTTACGAAAATTAGGGTCACGGCTACAAGGGCATCCAGAAAGAGTGAAGCTACCGGGACTAGAGAATACTAGTGGTCCGCTTGGTTGTGGCCTGAGCCAGGCATGCGGTATGTCTTTGGCTATGCGTATGAATGATGAACAACATAAACGTTGGATTTATGTCAGTCTAGGCGATGGAGAACAGGATGAAGGTAACATTTGGGAAGCTGCCATGCTTGCAAATAAATACAAGTTATTTAATATTATCGCGATTGTAGACAGAAATAACATTCAGATTGACGGACATACCGAGGATGTAATGCCACTTGAAGATATGCGTGATAAATGGGAATCATTCGGCTGGCATATTCAGGAAATCGATGGCCACAATATCGAAAGTATCATTGATGCCTGCTCAATGGCACGGGCAATTACCGAAAAACCGAGCTTAGTAATAGCCCATACAATTCCTGGCAAGGGCGTGGAGTATATGGAATATGATTTTCGTTGGCATGGTATTGCGCCCGACAAAAAACAAGGCGAGGAGGCGTTAGAGAAACTCCGAACATTGAATGGCAAGATAGTTTGTGAAGGAAATGATTGTCGATGAGCGATCCTAGGTTGATTAGGGACTTGCATAGCAAGGATATTGTTGTAGAGCCAATAAGAAAGGGGTTCGGAAAAGGGCTGCTAAAGGCGGGCAAAGTTGATAAAAATGTTGTAGCGGTCTGTGCTGATTTAACTGAATCCACTCAGATGCATTTATTCCGTGATGCTTTCCCAGAAAGATTCATTAACGTTGGTGTTGCGGAGCAGAATTTAGTAACAGTCGGTTCCGGGTTAGCTGCAATGCATAAAATACCTTTTGTGAGCAGTTATGCAGCTTTTAGCCCAGGACGTAATTGGGAGCAAATTAGAACTACTATTTGCTTAAACGATAGACCAGTTAAGGTTATTGGATCTCATGCTGGTATTTCTGTAGGTCCGGATGGTGCCACTCACCAGATGCTAGAAGATTTAACTCTGATGAGAGTTTTACCGAACATGGTAGTACTTGCGCCTTGCGACAGTATCGAAGCCGCTAAGGCAACAATGGCTATGGCTAAAGACAAGCGCCCAAATTATATGAGACTGGCAAGAGAAGCAACCGCTGTATTTACAACAGAAGATACACCATTTGAGATTGGGCCTGCTTATATTTATAAAATCGGAGTTGATGTTACGATAATTGCGACTGGTACGATGACTTATCAAGCACTGTTAGCGGCTGATATTTTAGTAAAAGATGGAGTTAATGCTGAAGTTATTCATTGTCCAACAGTGAAGCCACTTGACACAGCTACAGTATTAGCTAGTGTTAGAAAAACTGGGGCAGTAGTTACGGCTGAAGAAGGTCAAGCTGTCGGAGGTTTGGGTGGGGCAATTGCAGAGTTGCTTGCTGATGAATTACCATTGCCAATGCGGCGCGTAGGTGTTAATGATAGGTTTGGTGAGTCTGGCGAACCGGGTGAACTGATGGAGAAGTTTGGGCTAACCGCAAATCATATCGCACTGACAGCACATGATGTCATAAGTAGAAAGAAAAATTAGCAGATGTCACTTACACTTGGTCAAATGAGAGAGAATTGTCAACGAGCGCGTGATGCGATGTGGCGTGCTAGAGAGTCGAAGTTCGCGCTTGGTGCGTTTAATATTGATAATCAAGAAACACTGATAGCAATAGCACGAGCCGCAAAAGCCAAGAATGCACCATTAATGGTAGAAGTAAGTCAGGGCGAAGTAGATGCTATGGGGTTGGATAATGTTCGTGATATGGTCGACAACTACAAACAAGAATATGGTATAGAAATGTATATTAACCTCGATCATAGTCCAACAGTCGCAGCTGCTATTGCTGGAATCGAGGCAGGGTTTGAGTTCATTCATATTGATATTAGTCAGGCACGGAAGGAAGCGACACTCGAAGAGATTATTGCTGAAACTCGTCAGATTGTAGACTATGCTAGATTAACGGGTGCATTGGTGGAGAGTGAACCGCATTATTTTGGCGGTAGTTCAAACCTGCATACCGAAAAAATTAACTATAACGAAATTCGTAAAACGTTTAGTACTCCAGAAAGTGCCAAGCAATTCGTTGAGGCCACGGGCATTGATACATTTGCAGCTGCAGTTGGTAATTTACATGGTAAATATCCAGTTCCAAAAAAGCTTGATATCGAACTACTAAAAGATATTAGAGAAGCTATCGACTGTAATATTTCTTTGCATGGTGGTAGCGGTACACCAGGTTATTATTTCGTTGACGCTGTTAAAGCTGGTGTCACTAAAGTTAATATTAATTCTGACATGCGTATTGCCTATCGTCGTACTTTAGAACAGGTCTTAGGGGAGAATAAATCTGAATTTGCAGTAGTGAAATTGATGAATGATGTAATAAACGCTGTACAAGGAGTAGTAGAAAGCAAGATAAACATGTTTAACTCGGCAGGGAAAGCGGTTGTTAGTTGAGGCATAATAGTCTTAGTGATCAAATGGGTATAATATATAATAAGCATAAGCAAAATAAAGGGTGGAAAATATGGCATTGGAAGTTTTATCAATAGGTGACGTTGTAACGGACGCTTTCGTTAAATTATTTGATGACAGAGTGCAATCGTACGAAAACGAAGTAGGTAGATGGCTAGCAATTCCGTTTGCTACTAAAATTCCGTTTGAAAAGGCAGAGGTTGTCAAGGCTGTTGGTAACGCTGCCAACGCGTCAGTTGCGTTTGCTAGGTTAGGTATACACAGTGGTCTTATTAGCAATGTCGGCTCAGATGAATATGGGCGTGATATTATTAACACCTTAGAGAATGAACGAGTGGATACTCGTTTCGTTCGGATTCACCATGACAAAGACTCAAATTATCACTATGTCTTGTGGTATAAAGATGAGCGTACGATTCTGATTAATCATGTAGAGTATAACTATCAGATGCCTCGCTTTACGGATCGTGATATTCCAAAGTGGGTATACTTCAGCTCAATTAGTAAAAATGCGTTGGATAATTTTCATGATATGGTTACGGATTGGCTAGAAGAAAATCCAGACGTAAAAATGGCCTTTCAGCCCGGTACATTTCAACTCGAGGCTGGAGTAGAACGACTTGGAAAGATATATCAGATGAGTGAAGTTGTACTAATGAATCGCGAAGAAGCTGTATTGGTAACCGGCGGTGACTACGATAACCTACACGACTTAATTGATAAGCTTCACGCCTTGGGTCCAAAAATTGTAGTTGTAACTGATGGACCAGCTGGCGCATATGCTTCTGATGGGCGCGATCGATTTAAAATGCCTCCCTACCCAGATCCGAAGGAGCCCTATGAGCGAACTGGTGCCGGTGATGCTTTTTCTTCCACTTTCGTTGCTGCTCTAATAAAGGGAAATACTATTGAAGGAGCGTTGCAATGGGCACCAATAAATTCAATGAACGTTGTACAGGATATTGGCGCTCAAAGAGGACTTCTTAGCGAGAATCAGATAGAAGAGTATTTGAAAAATGCTCCAGAATGGTATAAGCCAGAACACTTCTAGATACATTATTGGTAATATCAGCAAATTATATCAACCAGAAATTATTGATCAGTATTGGTTTGGTAATTTATCGAAGTCGTACCTACCTCAGCAGTAGATATTATAGCCAAATCCTGTTTATCTATAGATTGCCTCGCTAACTCAGCATTAACCATATTTGTGTATTTGTATTCTCCTACTAAGCCTATGACAGAACCAACCGCCATAAGAGCTAATGAAGCTTGACGAATTAGCTCATTTTTTGCCGGTGGGCTAACGTGAACTAATATTCCAGTCATTTCAGTGGCCGTTTTTATTCGGTTAATCGATATTGCTCCCAGACTAATATCAGTATATCGTGCTGCTAATTCGCGACTACGAGCCATTCGAGCATCACGCTCCTTGTCAATCTGTTGTTTCCATCGAAGAACTCTTATTGTAGTTATGTCGTTTTCTGAGACAGCCCGAAGCTCGATACCCCCTAGCATTGCTTTTCGGAAAACTTTATCCGCTAATGGATCTTCGGTATGACCGTTTGACAATGGCCTAGTGACGCCTAGCAAACGTTGTGCTTTTCTCGCATCTCTACCATCCTTAAAATCAGTATAAGCCATAAAACATGCCCCGATAAAGGTGGACCAATGTCTTTTTGTTAGACCAATAATTATTCCTAGCTTATCTGAATGATCCTTACGAAAAGCAGTGTATCTATCTGCTCGTCTTTGAAATTTTATCGCGCGGTTTACGGTCGTGGTATCAATTTCACCTCTCTTCATTAGATTTATATAGTAAGTGACTGAGTTGTCAAAGAGCAAGATATTTTTGTTTATTATTACATTTACGGTATATAAGGTGTATAAAAATGTTTACGCTTAGCTGTTTATCGAGTATGCTTGTATTAGTAATTATGTGCAAAGTCTTAGCTGATCTACTTGGAATTGACAGTCCATTATTTGCCATAAGCATTCAACAGCTAGAAGCAGCGAGTGGTGGCTCTGGTAGTGATATTAAACTCTATTCGGAGATAATTCGAAAAGCTAACTTTAAAACACGAGCGCTAGGTCTGGATCCAAAAGATTCTACGCCTCAAGAAATATACTATGCACTTCTCGAACTTGTAAAAAAACATGATGAGTTCCTTGCTAAGCGACTTGGAGCAAAAGACCCTATAGACGTAGAAGATATTCTACCTCGAATTATAACCTTCATAAACAAACTTGACATTCCCAAAAAAGTTTGGGTACTAAAGCCTACTGCTGCTAAGCGGATGCTGAAATTAACTCCACCGAGAAAAGTGATGCGTCAGCTTGGGTATCGTTCGATTGACTCTATGCTAAAACGTGAATCGATATATGAACTTTATGTAGCAATGCGTTTCGTAGAATCGCAAGAATGGCTCCAGGCGTTTACTAAAAAATACAAATACTTAAGTTCTATTGACTTTGAATCTCGCGATATCCGATTCATTAGATTTGACTCAAAGAAATGGGGTGTTAGTGCTGAAGCTTATGCTAGGAAACAGCGTCATAACGTGACACACATGAAAGAAATAGGTGTGATTGCCCTTTTGCCGTTACCAGTTACTAGATTGCCTGGAGTTACTATTGCGGTATTACCACTATTGTTTCATTATTTAAACGAAATTCGAATGTATAGCTCGTTCTTTAAACTACAACAGATAAGACCTGATTTCGGTGAAATTATTGTGAAAACCTTGATTTATGATCCGCGTGATCATGTAAAGGTTGCTGGCCATAATTTTCATTGGCGAGCAGTACAACGGCATTTTGGTAAAAATAAATCCCGCCTACCGGATTTCTTTGAGCCACATGTTCAAGCTGAGGATTTATATTGGAGAAAGGCAGAAGAAATTTTATACAGAATCGAACCAGCGCTATATTTTTGGAATGAGGCTGATTATGTGGCACTAAAGGCGAATGGAGGAGTGGTGAGTTTCAATTTAATGGATGCAGCAGTAAATTATATTAATCAACTACCCTTTGGAAAGCATGTTACTCATCAGTTTCGTGCTAGCTTGTGGAGTGAGATATTCATTCGTTATTTGGGTCAAAACGCTATAGAATACCAAGTTTTGCAACAGTTATCTCAAGACGCAGCAAAGGTTGCTGGAACAGATAATATATTTGATCAAATATTCGTATGAGAATAACTATGGGTATTTAATTTATTTACGAATTAGTTCGTACCGACTAAAAAGAATCTTGATATTGCTGTAACAAATCTAAGCGTGCGAACAAAATACGTAGCGTGATAATTTGTTGATATAATGAAAAGATGGCAAAATTTGCGCTTACTTCTGATTATAAGCCAACTGGCGATCAGCCAACGGCAATAGCCCAACTGACTAATGGTATCAATAATGGTGTAAAAGAACAAACTTTGCTCGGAGTTACTGGTAGTGGTAAGACTTTTACTATGGCTAATATTATTCAGAATATTCAAAAGCCTACGTTAGTACTTAGCCATAACAAGACTCTTGCAGCTCAACTATATACGGAGTTTAGAAGATTTTTCCCAAACAACGCGGTTCATTATTTTGTAAGCTATTTTGATTACTATCAACCAGAGGCGTATATACCGAGGAGTGACACATATATTGAAAAAGACTCGGCGATAAATGAGGAGATAGACCGTTTACGTCATGCGGCTACTAGTGCTTTGTTGTCTAGGAGCGACGTGCTGATTGTTGCAAGTGTGAGTTGTATATATGGTATTGGCTCGGTTGAGGATTACGATGAAATGGCGATATCACTAGTACGTGGAGAGAGGCGTGTTAGAGATAAGTTATTGCGGCAACTTACCGATATCCAATATCAAAGAAATGATTTAGATTTACATCGAAGTACCTTTCGTGTGCGTGGCGATGTAGTTGACGTGTTTCCAGCAGGGGAAGAAGTGGCATATCGCGTAGAGTTCTTTGGTGACACAGTTGATAGGCTTATAATGTTGAACCCATTAACGGGTGAGATATTCCAGGAGCTTGATTCACTAAAGATTTTTCCAGGTAGTCATTACGTTACTCCCAAAGAGAAGCTAAAATTCGCGATTAATCGTATAGAGCGAGAGCTAAATAGTCGCTTGAAGCAGTTTAAGCAGGAGGGAAAATTGCTCGAAGCTCAACGCTTAGAACAGCGTACACGATTTGATCTCGAGATGCTTCAGGAAACGGGCTTTGTCAAAGGCATAGAGAACTATAGTCGATATTTGACTAATAGAGAACCTGGAGAGCAACCGGCGACATTGTTAGACTATTACCCCGATAGTTATCTAATGTTTATAGATGAATCTCACATGACAGTTCCTCAAGTGAGGGGTATGTATAATGGTGATCGTGCTAGGAAGGAAGTGCTGGTTGAACATGGCTTTAGACTTCCAAGTGCTCTTGATAATCGACCACTTACATTTAGTGAATTTGAGCGTCATATGAATCAAGTTATCTATGTAAGTGCCACACCAGCTGAGTATGAGCTGAGTCGGTCGCCACAGCCTGTTCAACAAGTTATCAGACCTACTGGATTACTGGATCCTAAGGTTGAAGTTAGGCCGATTGAAGGTCAAATAGATAATCTGATTGAAGAAATAAAAATAGTCGTAGGTAAGCGGCAGAGGGTTCTTATAACCACGCTAACAAAGCGAATGGCAGAGGATTTAACAGAATATTTGCAAGAGATTAACATTAAAGCTACATATCTTCATAGTGATATTGATACGCTCGAAAGAACAGATATATTGCGAGATTTACGTCTTGGTACGTATGATGTACTGGTTGGTATTAATTTATTGCGTGAGGGTCTGGACTTACCGGAAGTTTCTCTGGTAGTTATCTTGGATGCAGATAAAGAAGGATTTTTACGTAGTGAGCAAGCGTTGATCCAAACTGTGGGTAGGGCTGCAAGACATTCTGAAGGGAGAGTATTGATGTATGCAGATGTTGTTACGGGCTCGATGCGACGAACTATTGAAGAAACCGAACGTCGTCGTAGTATCCAAGAGGCCTACAACCGTAAACATGGTATTGTGCCGACTGGAATTAGTAAAATGGTCGAGAAAGGGTTGAGGCCAGATCTACCAGAGGAAGCTAAAACCGCGAAATTAAGATTGAATAAGATTCCAAAAGATGAGTACAAACATATCGTCAAGGACCTTTCATCGCAAATGGAAATGGCAGCTGCTAATCTGGAGTTTGAGAAAGCAGCAGAGCTTCGAGATATTATTAATGACATCAAATCAAGAATGTGACATACAAAAAAGTATTTATGTGTACTATATTCATATATAAGACATACCAAGCTGATTAACGATTTCCAGTAAATGTGTGAAAAGTAGCGCCAGTGCCCAAGATTACCGAATATTAATAGCTAAATAGTTCATAACTATTTATGGTGTAGTTTTTGTTAACTTATGCTTTTGCCATATTTTATATGGTCTGTGCTTGATATGATGACACGTTTTATCGTTATTGAGGCTGTTTTACTAAGCAGAATGAGCGTCGCGAGAGCCATTTTAGGTGCGTCTAGCGCACAAAATTTGTGCTTACCCGTCAATAATATTTATTATGTTGAATAATTCGTGAGCTACAGAACCGGGCATGGTTTGAGGCCAGGTATGGTTTGCTGATTCATCAGGGAATACTTTATAGTGATCGAAGGAACTTGCCTGTTCACGCATATTATTAAACGAAAAAAACTTATCGTTCTTGAATTGGAGTGCCACAGTCTTTATGCCAAGCTTACCTACTCGCTTGATTTTATCGCGTATGTCGCAATTACCGACCGCTAAACCCTCTGACAAAGTTCGCCATGGGTTCCTGCAGGTGTAATGCAAAAGGCCACGTAATATTGAAGGATCATCCTGCTTTTGAAAATGGATAGCGGTGGGAATTACCTCATCTATGAGTGCACGTGGCAAACGTTTGATTAATTTGAAGGTGTTGTGACCGTCAAGACCAGCAGATGCCATAGCGGTTACACTATGAAATTGTTCGGGTTTATGTAGTGCGGCATTAATCGCGGCTGGTCCTCCCATAGAATGCCCAATGGCATCTATCTGGTAGAAGTCGTCTTCTGCTCCAAACCTGTTAATAATGTCTCTTGCTACAGCAAGGGTAGATTGAGCTAGTAATCGTTCGGGGTGTAACAAGTGCTTAGGTTGGATAGAATCGAAAAGTCCTTGCACTCTAGGCGGCTGAAATGTAACCGCGGTTTTACCGTGTGCTACCAATGAGTTTCTCAGACCTCGGTAAGCTGGCTTTATACCAGCAAAACCAGGTACAATTATTGCTGGAGTTGAATCTATACACTCGACAGGCTTCTCGTAGGTATATTTAATTAATGTATTACTCGTTTCTGCCGTACCTTGATAGATAATACTTTTAAAATTTTCTCTTTCAAATAAAAAAACACTTGAGCTACCAAGCGAACGAATAGATGCTAGTTCTTGAGGAGTATCATATTTGCATCGCGTACTAGTTTCTGGGTAGCATTCGGCAATAACCATTTGATTTCTCTGTTTATGTCATATGCCTTATCGTACGAGCACAGAAGTAATTTGTAAAGCACGAAAACAATCGATTTGGTATACTTGGGAGTAATGACCAAGTTGACACGTGATGATGTATTAAAGTTGGCGCAACTTTCTCGTCTACGATTAACTGAAAATGAGATAAGTCAATTTCAGGATAGTATGAGTGCAATTCTTGCGTATGTCGAAAAGCTTCAGGCAATAGACCTGGTTGACTTGAAGCCTACTTATCAAGTATCACATAACACTAATGTAACCAGAAAAGATGCAGTAGAACTATATCAGGAGGATACTCGCAAGTTGCTCGAAGGTGCACCCGCAATTGAGGACAACCATTTCAAAGTTAAGAGGATGCTCGAATAGATGGTAGGCATTTTGTGATGATTGATTGCTTGGGTTGCTACACTTGCGGTAGCACATTTATATACTTTATACGAGGGATAGCGTAATGGTGATTACAGGCTGGGAACCGATTTCTGAACTGGTAGTTAGAGTACAGTCTGGTAAAATATCTGCTTTAAGTCTCGTAAAAAAGTCGCTACAAGCGATTTCGGATGGCGCGGCTGAGCAAGCAATAATCTCCACGATTGAAAAAAGAGCACTTACAAGAGCTAAAGAAATTGATAATCAGATTAAGATTGGTAAAAGGGTTGGTCGCCTTGCTGGCGTACCTTTTATAGCAAAAGATAATTTTTTAGTTTTTGGGTCGCCAACAACTGCTGCAAGTCGGATTTTGGAAAATTTCAATGCCCCATATCAAGCAACAGCCATTAATAGACTGGAAGGAGAGGGTGCAATATGTGTAGCAAAGGCTAATATGGATGCCTTTGCGCTCGGATCGAGTACCGAAAACAGCGACTTTATGATTACTAGAAATCCTTTTGATAAAACAAGAGTATCTGGGGGATCGTCAGGTGGGTCAGCAGCAGCTGTAGCACTCGGGATGGCTCCATTTGCGCTTGGAACAGATACTGGTGGATCTATCAGACAGCCTGCTGCGTATTGTGGAGTAGTGGGATATAAGCCAACTTATGGAATTGTAAGTCGTAGCGGAGTGATTGCTATGGCTAGTAGTACGGACGTAATTGGTCCACTTACAAAAACGGTTGAAGACGCAGCTTTGATACTTGATTGTATGGCTGGTCGCGATAAACTTGATAGTACTACTATTGAGCGTACAAAAAAAGATTATACTGACTTTGATGCGCTAGATTTAAATCGAATGAGAATCGGTGTCGTTAAGGAATTTATGGACGAAGGTGTTTTGTCTGGAGTAAAGCAACGTGTAGTAACAGCTATTGAGGCATTACGGAAGAAAGGAGCAAAAATTAATGAAATAAATTTGCCAGCTGTTAAGCTAGCACTGGCATGTTATTACATAATTATGCCTGCTGAGGTCAGTAGTAATTTAAGTCGCTACGATGGTCAGAGGTTCGGCTACTCACATCAAGATGCGAAAGATCTACTAGACAGTTACGAACAATCTCGAAGTTATGGGTTTGGTTCCGAAGTTAAACGTCGAATTATGATTGGTACATACGTCTTATCTAGTGGTTATTATGACGCGTATTACAAGCGTGCCCAACAATTACGCACTAGACTAATTGATGAATTTAACGCTGCTTTCGAGAAATGCGATATTCTGATTGGTCCAACTTCACCATCTACGGCATTTAAAATTGGTAAGTTTGCCGATAATCCCCTGCGTATGTATTTAACGGATATCATGACTGTAGCGGCAAGTCTAATCGGTATTCCAGCTATTAATATTCCAGCAGGCTTTAGTAATGGCTTACCGGTCGGACTACAATTAATGGCACCACAAAGAGAAGATGGTCGTTTGCTATCTTTTGCAAAATTAACTGAGGCATTAGTAACGTGAGTATATCAGTGAATATGGATTATGTACAACTTAGGTTAGATTTAGATAGAGATGTAAGTTCAGTGCGTACTGGGCGCAGTTTGTTTCATATGACGGTGCTCGACCGAATAATTAACCCGGAGGTATCAGGCTAAGTGAGTATTGAAAAGCAGATTCTATTGGTAGCTATTGTAATTGTTATTTTACTTATAATCAGTGTAGTTTTAACTAAATTACCCAAGCCGCTAAGGACAAAATATTTTTTAAGTCGCTGGCGTGCCCTACAAAAATACTGTAAAGATAAAAGTACTTGGCCACAGGCCTTGAAGGAAGCCGATAGGTTGATGGATAATGCACTTAAGAAGAGAAAGTTCAAAGGTAAAACTACTGGTGAGCGGATGGTTTCCGCCCAACGAATTCTTACTGACAATGATGGGGCGTGGTTCGCCCACAACATATATAAGAAAATTATCGCTGATCCTGGTTTTAAACTAAGAGAGTCCGATGTAAAAGATGCATTGGTCAGTTACCGTCAGGTGCTACGTGATTTGGGGGCATTGCCAAGTGATGCAAAATCTCGAGACAGTTAGAGGTTTCTTTATTACGATTGGGATTGAGACTCATGTACAGCTCAAAACCAATACGAAGCTATTCTCTGCTTCTGCAAATGATGCTCGTGAAGCTCCTGCTAACACCCTTATAAATCATGTTGACCTTGGCTTGCCAGGAGCGCTCCCTGTTCTGAATGAAGCTGCTATTGAATTAGCTACGCGGATGGCTATCGCACTTGGTTCGCAACCTGAATTATATAGTAGATTCGATCGCAAACACTACTTTTATCCTGATTTACCCTTAGGATATCAAATTACACAATTTTATAGTCCTATTATTAAATGTGGAGAAGTTAGATTCTTTGTAGGTGAAGTTCAAAAGGTTGTAAGGATCCAGGAGGCACATTTGGAGGCGGATGCTGGGAAAAGTTCACATCCATCAGGACGTAACTACAGCCTAGTCGATTTCAATCGGGCTGGTACCCCATTGTTAGAGATTGTATCCAAGCCCGAAATACATTCGCCAGCCGAAGCTAAAGCCTACGCCCAGGAACTACAATTACTTGTTAGATATGCGGATGTTTCTGATGCAAGCTTATTTTATGGAAATATGCGTTTTGATGTTAATGTGAGTGTTAGCAAAGATATAAAAAAACTTGGTACACGCACGGAAACGAAGAATCTTAATAGTTTCCGAAGTGTAGAGAAGGCCTCTGAGTTTGAGGCTATTCGCCAGATTGAACTATTGGAAAAAGGTGAAAAGGTTGTTCAAGAAACCCGTGGATGGGATGAATCTAAACAAAAAACTTTTAGCCAACGAGGAAAAGAAGAAGCTCATGACTATCGTTATATGCCTGATCCAGACCTACCGCCAGTAGTTCTAAAAAAATCATACATTAATAAAATAAGATCAAAGATTGATATGCTTCCAAACGACTACCGTTCGTTGTTTCAGGAAATCGGTCTGGAACGTAAGCTATCCGAATTGTTAATTAGTCAAATGACTAATGCTCATTTTATCAAGGATATTTACGAAGCTTCAGATAATAAAATTGCATTACAGGTGTCAAAATGGTTAATTAACGTAACGCCCGAAGCGGTAAATAATGAAATGCAAATAGCTATGACTGTTGACTCTGCTATCAAACTATCAAGAATGGTTGAAAATGGTAAGCTTAGCTCAACAGCTGCGAAAGAGATATGGTTGGAAATATTCAAGCATGGTGGTGATCCTGAAGATATTGCCGTAAAGAGAAATCTGATACAGCTTTCAGATGCAGATGAAATGGAAAAAATTGTGCACCAAGTACTAGATGATAATAGCAAAGCAGTCAATGATATTAAGAAGGGCGAGATGAAAGCAATTGGATTTCTCGTTGGGCAGGTAATGAAACTCTCAAATGGTAAGGCTAACCCAGCATTAATTCAGGAGCTTCTAAAGAAGAAATTGGGGATATCGCAATTATCATAAATTGGAGTATATAGCAAAAATGAATGTAAGTAATTCAATAAAACCGGTTAAGAAGGCAGTTATTGCTGCGGCTGGATTTGGTACTCGCTTTTTACCACAGACCAAAGCAATGCCCAAAGAGATGCTTCCCTTGGTAGATAAACCGATTATTCAATTTATTGTAGAGGAATTAGTCGCATCTGGGATTGAAGATATTATAATTGTAACTGGATATCATAAACGGTCAATTGAGGATCACTTTGATCATACTAGCGCAGAGCTACGTTCTAATCTAAAAGCGAGCGGTAAAACAGAACTACTAACGCAAATTAGAAAAATTTCTAGCTTAGCAAACTTCTCCTATATTCGCCAAAAAGGTCCTTTTGGGAACGGGACGCCACTTGTGAATGCTGAGCCGTGGATAGGAGATGAGCCTTTTATTTATACATTTGCTGATGATTTTGTAGTTGCTGAGCCACTTCGATTTAAACAGATGATTAACATATATAGCAGGATGGGTTCTAGTGTCCTGACCTGTATTAGTGTGCAGAGAGACGAGGACTACGACCGTTATGGGATAATCGATGGAGATAAAATTGAAGATGGCCTGATCCGTGTGAGTACAATAGTGGAAAAGCCTGGAAAAGCAAAAGCACCTAGCAATCTAGCTAGCGTGAGCGGTTATTTATTTACACCGGATATCTTTGACTATTTACACAGAGCATTAGAAGTCTTACAACCTAATCAAGAATTCTACCAACAAACTGCAATGCAAATGATGATAAATGATGGCCACCAGATACTGGCTTGTGAAATAAAAGACGGTAAGTATTATGATACTGGCAATAAACTCGAATATTTAAAGACTATTGTGGAGTTTGGTTTGAATCATTCGGAGATTGCGGATGATTTTAGGCAGTATATAAATTCGTTGTATAATTAATCCACATGACAAATGCATATGAAATACTGGTAATAATTTTGTCAGTTGCACTTGCTGCGTTCCTAGTACTGGCAATTATCTTGTTAATGATATGTATAAAGATCGCAAATCATATTAAGCATATCACGGAACGCGCTGAGTCCTTTTCAGATAAGGCTGAGAATATCGCAGAGTTTTTGTCAAAATCAACTTACTCTTTGATAGCAGGTAAATTTATTGCCACAATCATCGAGGTTTTTACTGGTGCTATTAGCAAGAATAAGAATAATGAGAATAAGAAGACGAAGCGAGGTTTTAGGAAACGTGGTGAAGAAAAGTCGTAATATTGCACTTGGTACTCTGCTTGTTGGTCTAGTGGGCTATGCTGTGGGGATACTGACTGCCCCAAGAAGCGGAAGGCGGACCAGGCGTGAGGTTCATCGTCGAACAGTCCACGCGAAGCTGGAAGCTGAGAGAAAACTAAAGAAGCTTCATAGCGAGCTAGGAGATTTAATAAAAACTGGAAATTCTAAAGTTCAAAAAACTAAAACAAAGGTTCGTACTGAGCTTATCGAAGCAATTGATGGAGCGAAACAAGCAAAGGAAAAAGCTCGTAAGGTATTAAGTGCATTGCACGAAGGTTATGCTGAGGATGAAGATCTTGACAAAGCTATAAAAAATATTAAAAAAGCTTCGAATCATCTAAAGCGATTTGTCGGTAGTAAATAAATGAGTAAACGTAGTGATAAAGAATATCAGGAGCTAGGGCGTCGATTAGAAAATATTTACCTAACGGGCTACGTTAATCGTAATGAAATGCTCAAGATGAGCTTTATTAAGGGTCTAGTTACGGGTTTTGGTGGAGTTATTGGTGCGACTATTGTTGTAGCAATTTTAGCCTGGTTTTTATCTCTTTTCGATACGATTCCCCTAATAGGGCCATTGGTTGATAAAGTAGAGACTACAGTCAGTACACATCAGCGACAATAAGTTGTTGTAATAAATAGCTTCGCGCTGATAAGCAAAATCTTATAAACTAGATAAGCAAGAGAGTTTTGAAGTTGGCGACAAAGAAAAGTTTATTAAGCTCTGATTTCGTACACCTACACAACCATACGCAGTACAGCCTGTTAGATGGATTGACTAAGATAGGGCCATTGATGGATTTTGTCCAAGAACAGGGTATGGAGGCAATCGCAATTACTGATCATGGAACACTTTCTGGGGTAATTGAGTTTTATAAGGAAGCGAAAAGTCGTGGCATTAAACCCATAATTGGTATTGAAACCTACGTAGCGTCTCGCAGGTATACGGACAAAGATCCAACCAAAGATAAGAGTCGTTATCATCTTATACTGCTGGCAATGAACCAACAAGGTTATCAGAATTTGATGCGTCTTAGCACTATAGCTAACTTGGAGGGCTTTTATTATTACCCTAGAATAGATCATGAACTGATCGAGAAATACAATGACGGAATTATTGTATTAAGTGGGTGTATGGGAAGTGAACTTGGTGACGCGTTGAAACAAGGTCAGTATGATCAGGCGAAACAGATTGCATCGTGGTACAAAACCGTTTTCGGTGACAGATACTATATTGAAGTACAAGACCATGGGCATCCGGACAATCCACTCAATAATGAAGAGCAAAACATGGTGAATAACATGGCACTCAAACTCGCCAATGAATTAAATATTTCTGCTGTCTTGACTTGCGATGCGCACTATTTAAAGCCAGAAGATCGTGATGCCCATGAAATATTACTTTGTGTTGGTACGGGATCATACCTAAGCGATGAGAAGCGCATGACATTAAGAGACTTTCCGTTGTATGTAGAGCAACCATTAGAAGTTATTAAACGTTGGGGTGCCAAGAATCCGGAAGTAATTAAAAATACCAAGATAGTTGCCGATAGATGTGATTTAGAGTTAGACTTGGGAAAAATTCTTATTCCGAAATTTAGTGTACCCAAGGGAGAAACAGAAAAAACCTTTCTACACAAGCTTACTTATCGTGGGCTAGCATGGCGTTACGGAGGACAGTCAGAAGATCGCGTAGCACAAATGAGTATTGCTACTGCGAAGAAAAAACTCCCATCTGATATCGCAAAACGTGTAAAGTATGAGCTTGATGTTGTGGATAAAATGGGTTTCAACGGTTATTTCTTGATTATTCAAGATTTTATTAACTGGGGTAAGTCAAAGGGTATTGTATTTGGGCCCGGTAGAGGCTCGGCCGCTGGGTCATTAATTTCATATGCACTTAAAATTACAGAAATTGATCCTATCGAATATGATTTACTGTTCGAACGTTTCTTGAACCCCGATAGGATCAGTATGCCAGATATCGATATTGATATACAGGACACCAGGCGCAACGAGGTGATTCGCTACTGTATAGAAAAATATGGTTCTGATCGAGTTGCCAATATTGTTACTTTTGGCAGGATGTTTGCCCGAAATGCGGTTAGGGATGTTGCGCGAGTACTTCAAGTTCCGTATGCAGAGGCTGATAAGTTGGCTAAGATGATTCCTCCACCGGTTCAGGGTCGTCACATTCCACTAAGTAAGTCTCTTAGCGACAATCAGCAGCTAAAACATGAATATAACTCCAATCAAACATCTCGCAATGTGCTGGATAATGCAGTGCGTTTAGAAAGCACAGTTCGGAGCCATGGGGTGCACGCAGCTGGAGTAGTAATTGCACCAGATGATATCGTTAAGTTTGTGCCGTTAGAGATGGCACAAAAAGGCGTAATAACTACACAATACCCCATGGGACCGGTAGAAGATCTAGGACTGTTAAAAATGGATTTTTTGGGCCTTTCTAACTTAACAATAATCAAAAATACTCTACGTATCGTTAAAAAAGTATATGATAAAAATTTGGATATTAACGCTATATCTTTGAATGATAAAAAAACTTACGAATTGCTACAAGCTGGCGATACTACTGGAGTTTTTCAGCTTGAGTCAGCAGGCATGAAAAAGTATTTGCGAGAATTGAAACCAACAAAGTTCGAAGATATTATCGCTATGGTTGCTTTGTATCGTCCGGGACCGATGCAGTTTCTCGATAGCTTCATAAAGCGAAAGCATGGCAAGGAAAAGATTGACTACTTACATCCAGGGCTAAGAAGTTCACTTGAGGGTACTTATGGGATTCTAGTTTATCAAGAGCAATTCATGCAAATATCTAAAGAATGGTGTGGTTTCACGGGTGGGCAGGCTGATACATTACGAAAGGCCGTTGGGAAAAAGAAAATTGATTTAATGCGAAAAGTAAGAACGGAATTTGTGGAAGGAGCCGTCCGGTTTGGTGGTGCAACTAAGGTACAAGCAGAGAAGTTCTGGAAACAATTAGAAGAATTTGCGAATTATTGTTTCAATAAGTCTCACGCAGCTTGTTATGGACTTATTGCGTACCAGACAGCCTATCTAAAAGCCCACTACCCGCCAGCCTTCATGGCAGCATTGATGTCAAGTGACTATGATAATACGGATCGCCTAGCTATTGAGATTAGTGAGTGTAAGCATATGCGTATCGATGTGATGCCGCCAGATATAAATGAGTCGTTTGCAGAGTTTGCTGTAGTTCCAGATTCAAATAAAATTCGTTTTGGTATGACGGCTATTAAGAATGTTGGTGCAAGTGCTGTAGAAAATATAATAGAAACAAGGAATAAAGACGGAAAATTTGTTTCTCTGGAAGATTTCTTTCAACGCATCAATATTCGCGTAGTAAATCGTAAAGTGCTTGAGAGCTTAATCAAGGCTGGAGCTTTCGATAGTTTTGGTGAGCGAAGCAATATTTATCATAATCTTGATGTTCTAGTGGCGTATAGTGCACGTGTACAGAAAGAACGCGAAAATGGACAGACAGACTTATTCGGTGATAAAACTAATAACAATCGAGATACTTCGCTTTTTGAGCTGAAGCTTGATAAGTCAACGAAATCTTCTAGCCACTATGAGCAATTATTATGGGAGCGTGAATTACTGGGGCTATACTTAAGTCGACATCCACTGGAAGAGCACAGGGCATTTCTTACTGAGCACACTGTTCCAACGAGCCGTCTAGAAGCTATGCCAGAAAATGAAACTGTAAAAGTGGGCGGTGCTATACAAGAAATTAGAGAGGTAGCTACTAGAGGTGGTCAAAAGATGGCATTTGTTAAGATTGAAGATTATTTTGGTGACTTGGAGCTAATAATTTTTCCAAGCGTATACAAGAGAACATCTGATTTATGGGCTCGTGACAAGGTAATAATTGCTAAGGGCAAGATAAGCACCAGAGATAAAAACGGTAATTACATTGGAGGTATAAAAATATTATTAGACGAAGCTAACGAAATCACACCTGAACTCATTAAGACAGAGAGAGATCGCATTGCGACCACTGAAACCGTAAAAAAAGTAAAAGAACGCAAGGTTTCTGCTACTACCACAGGAGGAAATGTTAATAAGAAGACACCAGCTCGGATTTATATACGTTTAAAGAAGAGTGATGACTATATTACCTTAACTGATTTGCATAAAATTGTTAACTTGTATAAAGGAGAAACAGAGGTTGTACTGGTAGTGGGGCCAGAAGAGTCAAAACAAATTATTAAGCTACCCATGCGTGTAAATTCTGAGAAGGTGATACTAGAAAAGTTTGGCGACTTAGTTGGTAAAGATAATGTGAAGCTGTCTTAGTGTTATTATAACTAGAGTATTGTGCCAACAGTTCTAGACAATGCGACACCAATGATTAATAGGCTTATAAGTAAGCTATCAATTAAAGGATTATGTAGAACGACTTGTTCAGTATCGTGAATAATACCTTTGATAAAACGGCGTGCTTTTAGGCTGTAACGAGCTAGGATTATGATTAGTGAGGTACCTGTTATCAACACCGCGGCTCCGAGTGTCCAAGGGGCATTACCGTTAGTTAGCGTTTGGGCCTTGGCAATATTTTGGGATACTGGAGATGCTTCTTTGACTGGAATATCGCTAGTTACTGGAGCTGGTGAAACGGGTTCTTTCTCTCTAAAATCTTCGCTGGGCCTTTTGGGTAGTTGAGGTTGTGGCGTTGTTGGCTTTGGTGCTGGTTGAGCAGTTGGTGGAATCTGGGAGGCTGCTGGGGCTGATTGGGTTAATGGTGGACTTGGAGAAGTAGGTGCAGAGGACGCTAATACTTGCGGTTGACCGTACATAGCTACAACTACAGTCTGTTCACCGCTATTGTTGTAATTAGACCCGTTGGCAAAACCAAATCCGACTTCTGTAAATGCGCTATCTAACATATTTGCTTTATGAGATGGACTATTCATCCAGCCGATAACCGCATCTGCACTCGTGGCGAACCCATATGCTAGATTTTCACCAGCTTTTGTATAAGCATAACCGGCGTTTTGTATAAACACCCAAGGCTCTTGACCGTCAGGAGTTGTATGGGACCAATAATTATTAGCAATCATATGATTTGCCTTGGCCTGAGCGGCGGATGTGAGTTTAGAGTTTATCGTTAAGCTTGCTCGCCCGTTGCTAGCTCGTTGTGTATTAGTGGCCGACAAAAGGCCAGCTACGCTCATGTTGGTAGCATAAGCTAGTGTGGCGATACTTTTCGGTTGCCAAAAACTAATAAATAAACTAACAATAAGTGAAACTAGTAGGGGAAGATAAGGGGCATAGACTTTAATGTAGCTCTTTTTCTTTTTATGATGATTACCCAAGCGTTTGCGATTGTTTTTGGTGTAAGCGCTTGAAGCTCGTGCTGATCGTTTACTTTTTGAAATTTTTGGCATGCTTTTTGTTATTTAATATGCTATAATAGACAATATAACAAAATTAACAAAAAACACAATAATAAAGCGACATGGCTGCTGCTTGGACTACGTTGAATGACTCTTTTTTGCCCTGCATAGGAATTTCTATACTTTGGTCACAAAAGTCGATAATCTTTTGTTCGACACCCTCTACCTCGTTACCTATAACTAGAGCTAACATATTTGGTGGATGAAATCTTGGCAAGCTAATAGAATTTGTAGTTTGTTCTAGTGCAAAAATCTTGTAACCATGATTCCTTAACTCTTGAATAGTAGTCATGATATTCGCTTGATATTGCCAATTAACAAATTTCTCAGCTCCGAGTGCGGTTTTGGCGATTCTTTGGTTAATTTTTTTTGCTTCATGTGTGATTCTGCTGTCGTTCTCTAGAAGTGGGTATGGCGTGTAGCCAGTTAGCATGACGCTTTCTACGCCTAAGCCTTCGGCAGTTCTGAGTATTGAACCAACGTTGTGGCAACTTCTCAGATTATGTACCAGTAATACAATACGTCTCACTAAGTTATATCTTATCAAATCATAATCCTTGTGGTTAAATAAGTATAATATGAGTCAAGACGCACGCCGAGACGAAGAATTGAATACACAGCGTCGGGCTTCAATATTAGGTTTGAACTATATTGACACTGCCCGAATTCCTGAGAAAGTTCTGTATAAAGATTTACTAGATACGCAAGAGCTTTATAGCCTACGCGTGATACCGTTACGAGCTGATAAGCACAATATTACTTTTGGTATCACTAATACTACCGCGCAGACTACCATGGAGAACTTGCGGCACCGATTTATGGATCAGCGTGTAGCTTTCGGACTAATATCTGATGCTGGCTTTCGTGAATATATGAAACTATATGATCCACCAAAGAAAGTAGAGTATAAAGATATTACAATCACAGAGGCCGGTAGTGAAACACTTATCGATGCTGTATCTCGTACCTTGGAACAGGTCAGAGCTGATGATATGTTAGCCTATCTGGTTCAGCAAGCACACAAACTAAATGCATCAGATATTCATCTTGAAGCCCAACGTGACTTTATTCGAATTAGATTCCGAGTTGATGGTGTTTTACACCCAGTAGCAAAATTAACGACAGAAAAGTATAGAATCTTAATTTCGGCGATAGCTAGTGCTGGCAATATATCTACTTCGGCTGATTCCGCACAACAGGGTCACATTGCTCAGAGGTTACGTATGGCGGATGGTATGGAAGTTGATATAAACCTACGTCTTGAGACTACTCCAACAGTCGCTGGTATGGATGTAGTAATGCGACTATTTAACATGAGCCAAGATATGTATAATCTTGATAAACTAGGACTTTCCGAATATGAGAGGCAAGTAGTAGATAATATTATTGCGAAACCATCCGGTCTAGTATTAGTAGTGGGACCAACTGGCTCTGGCAAAACTACCACACTATACTCTATGCTTAACTCACTCAATACCGATGAGCGTAAGATTATTACTATTGAAGACCCGGTAGAATATCAATTTGATGGTGTAACTCAAATTCCGGCTTCGCGCAAAATGTCGGCTGAAGCTAATTTTGCAGATAAATTACGTGCGGTACTAAGGCTTGATCCGGACATTGTTATGGTTGGTGAGATTCGCGATATGGATACCGCCAAAACTGCACTACAAGCAGCCTTGACTGGTCATTTAGTGCTTGCAACCTTTCACGCTGGTTCTGCTGCCGCTGCGTTAACGCGTTTGGCTGATATAATTGGCGAAAATCCACTTTTCGTTTCAGCAATAAGATTGGTTATGGCGCAACGTTTGGTACGTCGTCTAGATGATGATACTAAACAAGCCTACACCCCGGAAGACACCATAATTCGTAATATCAAAAATGTAGTCGATACTTTACCACCAAATTTCGAAAAACCCAACCTAACTAATTTATTACTTTATCAGCCGGGTTCATCAGAAGAAAATCCATATGGATTTCGTGGTCAGCTGGCGATACGCGAACAGTTCTTGATGCGAGATGAAGTTAGTGAGCTACTTAATAATATTGGAGCAAGCAAATTGACAGTTCCAGATATTGAAAAGGCAGCTGTCCAAAGCGGTATGCGAACAATGCTACAAGATGCGATTCTAAAGGTCATCTCGGGTGAAACGACAATCGCGGAAGTCTACCGTGTACTTGGCTAAGTTATAATTTTTGCGATTGAAGGTACTAGGTGTTGATTTAAAAAGTTTGGAATAATATTATCCGCTGTAGGGTTTTTAACTAGTCCAGCAATAACCTCAGCAGCCTTTATTTTATGTTCGTCGGTAATTCTTGAAACACGATTATCCAGAGCACCACGGAAAATCCCCGGAAAAGCCAACGCATTATTGACTTGATTCGGAAAATCACTCCTGCCGGTAGCTACTATTGCTGCACCGGCTGCTTTGGCATCATCTGGCATTATTTCCGGTATAGGGTTGGCCATTGCGAAAATAATTGGATTATTCGACATGCTTCGTATATGCTCTTTTGAAATTATACCGGCTCTAGAAACACCGATAAAAACGTCGGCATCTTTGAACGCATCGTCGATGGAACCACTAAGGTTGTCGGGATTTGTGTGCTTTAATAACTTTTGCTTTTCATCGTTTAAATCCGTGCGATTAGAACTCAAAATACCCCTACTGTCAACTGCTAAAATATTTGGACGTGCATAGAGATGAAGTAGTTTGATGATGGCTGTACCAGCAGCACCCGCCCCAGCAACAATTATCTTAGAACCGCTTAACACACGGCCAGTTATTTTCATTGCGTTGATTAAACCGGCCAAAACAACGATAGCAGTACCATGCTGGTCGTCGTGCATTACCGGTATTTGTAGCTCTGACTTTAGTCTTTCTTCAATTTCAAAACATTTCGGTGCAGCAATATCTTCTAGATTTATGCCACCAAAACCTGGTGATATGGCCTTAACTGCCTCTACAATGTCGTCAACTGAGTGCGTGTTAAGAACTATCGGCACGGCATCAATATTGGCGAAATATTTAAATAACATTGCCTTACCTTCCATGACCGGTAGTGCTCCGCTAGGTCCAATATTGCCCAATCCGAGTACTGCCGAGCCATCAGATACAACTGCTACGGAGTTGTTGGTCCAAGTATAATCGCGAGTATCTTCAGGGTGTTTGGCCAGGTGCTCCGAAACAGCACCGACTCCAGGTGTATAATAAGTACTAAGTTTTTCTTTAGTATTGAGTCTATCTTTTAGAGCAATTTCTAACTTGCCTCGTAGTTGCCTATGCTTTTTTATTGCCTCTTGATTATAATCCATTGAAATATCATAACATTTAATAGGCTCGTTGTGTTATAATCATAGCTTTGTTTGGCTATTTGAAGAAGTTAAGCAACGAGTGAAGGAGTATAAATTATGTCTTATGAATCTAACTTACCAAAGCCTGGGCAAATTACTAACCCTCATGAATTGGGCATGCTACTAGAGGCGGAGGGTGGGCCACCGTTTATGACAAATGATGATTTTGATAGAGCAAGAGCTAAGTTGAGTCAACTGGGTGTAGTTCCCACACGCGGTGTGCTACAAGTGCCTGACACAATGAGTGAAAAGGCTAATGATAATACTTCAAATTCTTCAAACGTAATAAAAATGTTTGGCCAATGAATGAATATTTGTTATATAAATAACTGCCAGAAATAATTGTAAAAATATGTGAAATAGTATAATATCTATAAGTTATCAATATTTATTACTATGCAATCATTAATTCACCAGATAGAGGAGAAATACAAGAAACATCAAGTGGTTGATGTACGTTCTGGAGATACCGTAAAAATTCACCAAAAGATTAGAGAGGGTAACAAAGTTAGAGTTCAAATCTTTCAAGGGTTAGTGATACGTGTTGATAAAAAAAACAGCCTTATGGCACGTATTGTTGTTCGCAAAGTAGCGAGTGGAATTGGTGTAGAAAAGAGCTTCTTATTACATAGCCCACTAGTTGTAAAAATTGAGGTCATTAAACGAAGCAAAGTGCGTCGTAATTATTTATCTTATATGCGAACTAGAACTGGCAAATCAGCTCGGCTTACCGGAGTGGAGTTTGATAAAACATCTGTAAATAAAATTAATGATGATCAAGATGATAATGATCGTAAGAATCAAGAACCAGCAACAGATGAAAAGTCTAATACAAGTCCTAAGCATGAGGAGCCTGCAAGAGATGACGATAAGGGCAAAGTCTTAGAACCTGAAAAAGATAAATAAATCAGTAAATTATGTAAGAAGTGGTGCCATATTTAATATTAGGCTAATCAAAATTGCTTCGCAGTATTAAATAATGATATAGTTTGGTTATGATTGGGATAGATGAGGTTGGGCGAGGTTGCTGGGCAGGGCCACTCTTAGTTGTAGCCGCGCGTCAAATTGATGAACTACCGAATGACGTGAGAGACTCAAAAGAGATTAATAGTCGACAGCGACAATACCTGTACAATCAGATTAAACAGTCGTGTAATTTTGGTGAGGGTTGGGTACAGCCAGAAGAAATAGACAAGCAAGGTTTGACGGCTGCTATGAAGATTGGCGTTAGCCGTGCACTCTTGAAACTTGGCGCACTTTTTGACGACGAGATTATCATGGATGGTCACATCAATTACTGTCCAACAGAATTTGTTAAAGTCCAAACTATTGTAGGTGCTGACAAGCGATACCCAGTGGTAAGTGCAGCTAGTATCTATGCTAAAGTTCTGCGCGATGAACATATGACGAGACTGGCAAGATTTTATCCATATTATGGGTTTGAGCGACATTTTGGGTATGGTACACAGTTACACCAAAGTGCGTTGAAAGTTCATGGAATATGTACCATTCACCGCCGTAGCTTCAGTCCAATCAAAACATTTTTATGACTACGAACTACGACTCTGGACACAATGCCGAAAGGCGGGCAGCAGATTATATTAGGGGTATGGGTTTTCAAGTTATGGAGTTGAATTGGAAGACTAGTCGTTGTGAGGTTGATATCATAGCCAAGAAAGATAATCGTATGTATTTCGTGGAAGTTAAATCTAGACAAAACTCAGTACATGGTGTAGGACTTGAGTATATTACGTCACGCAAACTTCAAAAAATGGCATTTGCCGCGGAGTTATGGGTTCATAAGAATAGCTGGGACGGTGAATATCAGCTTGCTGCAATTAGTGTAGATAAAGAGAAGATTACTTTTGTTGAAGATTTATAATTTAATCAATGATACATAGTCAAGATTTCGTTAAGAAAAAACTTTTTATTGCTTTGAGGTCGCGTTTTTTCCAGGCAGATTGCCAGATAATGACTTCTCGCCCTTGTTTTATGGAACGTTCGAATGCCGGTTCCTTCCTGGATAAGAAAAAGTCATCGTAATCCTTCAAGAATTCGTAGTCCGAAAAGGCTCCAGCCGCATACAAAGGGAAGCGATAAAAGCTAAGATCTGTACCAAGGCTTTCTGACAGCCATTTCCAGTTGTCCTTCATCCATTTCCATGTATCATATTTTGCGTGGCGATTTGAGAAGCTGTAGATTACCCAATACGAGACATCCTGATGTCGTACCGAATCTGATGTGATTAAATCTAATGCACGTCGATATAGCTTAGGTGATTTAAAGCTACATAATGCTGAGGCAATAGTATTTCTTTCCTCACTATTGGTTGTAGTTTCATGGATTCTAAATAGTTCATTGAATGTTGGCTCATCGTTATTTATCCGTGCGATTGTATTGTAGATAGCACCTCGTAAATCAGGGTGAATATCCTCTGGTTTATTCATAGAGTTGAAGCGTTTTAAGCATTCTGATACTACAGTTTCGGTATCTGCACCGGCAGCCATGCTTATGATAGTAGGTCGGAGGAGTTGGTCAAAATGTGACTCGTGGGGCTTGTAATCCCAGCCAAGTCGATTCAGTTGCTTATCCACCAGCCTGCGGATATAGGGCTTCATCGATTCACGTAGCTGTTCATCATCCATAACCTGTCTTATTGAAATTACACCCGACGCAATGACATCCCATACAGCATTATTACTTTCGTCAGTAAAAAATGATAAAAATTTTAGTGTGTTTACGGTTGGTAATTTGCCAGCTTTTGCAGACTCAAACAGGTCACTTAATACGCCGAGACGGTCAAGAGGCGTAAGTTGATTGTCTTTTACAAGAGTGCCAAGGCGTTCCAGGTGCCTAGGGTTATAGATAGTTCGATAAAATCCACTTTGACCACGGTTAAACTTGAGTGATGGTATATCTATAATGTCTAGCTCTAAACTTTGTTTATTAAACAACTCTGGCATACCTTCCTCATCTGACAAAAGTGCAATTGGCCAAACTTGATCTGTTCTTGTTTTTTGTTCCGGATTAGCATAAAACCTTTCTTGCGTTAAATGTACTTTCGTATCAGAAGTCTCAGCAGTTAATAATGGAAACCCAGATTGCCTAACCCATGCGTGCATAAAGTCCCTTACCGGCTTACCGGATATATTTTCTAGTGCATTCCATAAATCGACGGTATCGGTATTTGACCATTTGTGTAGAGACAAATAATGCCGAAGCCCATCACGAAAGACCTCTGGTGTTAGGTAATTGTAGAGCATATTAATTACACTCGCCCCTTTGCTATAACTGATAGTATCGAAAATACTGCGGATTTCATCTGGATGTTGGATAGGCACCTCAACTGGATGAGTATTATCTAGTGCGTCAAGCTTGAATGCACGCTGTTGTTCGTCTACAGCGAACTGTGTCCACATCTGCCACTCTGGGAATATGTGGTCTACAGCCAAGTATTCTATCCAACTGGCAAAACCTTCATTTAGCCACAGATCAGTCCACCAGCGCATTGTGACTAGATTTCCGAACCATTGATGCGCAAGTTCATGTGCTACTACCATAGCCACATACTGCTTTGTTGCAAGCGAAGTATTTTTAGGATCTACTAAAAACGCTTGTTCGCGATATGTTATCAGTCCCCAATTTTCCATCGCACCGCTGGCGAAATCTGGCAATGCGACCATGTCGCATTTCTCTAATGGATAATTGAAGTCAAAGTATTCGTTATAATACTCGAGGGTCTTTACTGCCACGTCAAGTGCAAATGACGTGAACTCAACATTATTAGGAGTAGCATACGTTCTGACCCTGATTCCGTTGTTGGTTTTGGCTTCTAGGTATTCGAGTTTACCAAATACAAAAGCTAATAGATATGTAGACATCTTCGGAGTAGTCTCGAACGAAGTAGTGATATCATTACCCTTAACCTTCTGATGTTTTATTGGCGTGTTAGCCAGGACAGTTTCGTCTTTGGGTGTAGTTAATGTTAAATCAAAAGTAGCCTTAGCTTCTGGTTCGTCTATGCATGGGAATACTTCACGGGCATGATGACTTTCGAATTGTGTGGCAATTAAAATTTGTTGTTGATTTTTGTCATTGAAATAGCAAGGATAGATACCATCCATGTTGCGTGTAATCTTACCTGTAAATTCGAGCGTAATGGTATAAGTACCTGGGGATATTATATTTTCGGTGTGGATTCTAAGCTCATCGAAACGTTTATGAACATTAATCCGTTTTAACTTTATTTCTTGATCAGAGTGCTTATTATGTTTAATAACATTTGCTGAAATAATTTGAAGGCCTTTTTGATGGAGGGTAATCCGTTTACTTGGTCTTCCAACCTTCATACCTCGAATGATTACTTTACCGGTAAATAACATATCTTCACGACTTGGTATGATATCAAGCGAGTATTTTATTGGGTGAAATTCATTGAAAAGCCTCTTTACAGTTTTTCCCATATAAATTAAGTATACAAGTAAGGTCTCGTTATTGACAGACTACATTTGCTCTGTATAATGATTGTTAGTTGTCGGCCGTTTGGTCGGCTTTTTTCATGCAATACCGAATAATAAAAGTTAAAAAGGAGATAACTATGGATTTGGATGTTAAACAATTAGCACTGGCTTTAAGATCTATTGCTGAAGAAAAGAACTTACCGGAAGAAGTTGTCCAAGATGTAATAGAGCAGGCGTTAGCGGCCGCATACAAGCGTGATTATGGTGAACGCGAGCAGGAAGTACGTGTAAGTATGAACTTCAACACTGGAGATGTAGATGCCTATGTTACGAAGGAAGTTGTAAATCAAGTAAAAGATAACCATTTTGAGATAAGTTTAGATGATGCTAAGAACATGAAAAAGGACGTGAAACTTGGTGATAGTCTTGAGGTTTATGAGAATATAAAAAGTTTTGGACGAGTAGCAGCACAAACAGCACGCCAGGTTATCTTACAACGTTTGCGCGAGGCAGAGCGTGAAATAGTGATGGAGGAATACAAGGATAAAATTGGAACGGTTATCAATGGTATCGTCTCTAGGGTAGAAGGTCGTATTTTGCGTATAGACTTAGGTAAGGCTCAGGGTATTATGCCAGTCAGTGAGCAAATTCAAGGTGAAAGATATTATCCGGGTCAACGTATGAAAGTATTCCTGAAAGACGTAGAGCGAGGTCCCCGTGGCCCGCAATTAGTAGTCTCGCGCGGTAACGCAGAATTTGTGGAATGGTTGTTTAGAGCAGAGGTTCCAGAGATGGAAAATGGCTCGGTAGAAATTAAGGGTATAGCTAGAGAAGCAGGAATAAGAAGTAAAATTGCCGTAACTAGCGCTGTTCAGGGTGTCGATCCAGTGGGTACCCTGGTGGGTAGTCACGGAACACGAGTAAATGCGGTTATGAGTGAGATAGGTGAACAAGAGAAAATTGATGTTGTTATTTGGTCGAGCGACATGAAGGAATATATAACTAATGCCTTGTCTCCTACAAAGATTAATAGTGTCAGTATTGATGAAACCGCAGGTAAAGCTAAGGTTTTCGTTCCCGAGGACCAATTGAGCCTTGCTATCGGAAAGAATGGTCAAAATGTTCGATTGGCAAGTAAATTGGTTGGTCTGGAAATCGATATTAGCGCACAGCGCGACGAAAAGCTCGAGGAGCAAGCGGCGGAGGTTACAGAATCAATTTCGAAGAAAATGCCTAGGTTGAAGAAGAAAGAGCAGTTAGAAAGTAGTTTGCTAGAAGCAATAGAGGAACACGGAACTGAGAAGCAATAGGATGACTTAATAAACTCGATATCCTTTCTGATCTGACTTTACTATCGAACAAATTGTTATGTCATACAAAGCAATTTAGATTGTGGGAATGAACTCTAATCCTAGCACAAGTTAATTTAACGTAGGTTGATATGAAAACAATTATGACAATTAGATAAAGTTTAGTTTCAATTACAAGAGGTAATTTACAAATAATAAAAATATGAGTTAGCACTCTTGACCTGTGAGTGCTAATACTGATAAAATCTATTTAGCGATATACGAATAAGGTTGTCGCTGATTGGTGGTAAAGCTATGATGCCTCAAAACTCAGAATTTCAAGAATTTTTAAATCATCTGACTGATAATGCGTTGCAAAGTCTTAAACATGCAGATGCTATTGCACGTAATTTTGGCAGTGCGTACGTTGGAACTGAACATTTATTGCTAGGAGTATTGGCTCAAAACACTAGTATGGGATCTAAAATCTTGGAAGGTGCTGGTGTTACGCTAGATAGAGCTCGATTAGCTTTGAACATGACGCCCAAGACGTTAGTATTAAATATGGGAGCAAAAGGATTAAGCGAAACAGCCAAGCTGACGCTAAAAATGGCTTATGAAATGGCAAAGGAATATAATCAGGAATTTTGTGGCACCGAGCATATATTGTATAGCGTTTTAAGCCAGAAAAATGCTCGAGCTACAATATTACTGAGAGACATGAATGTAAATATTGAGAGCTTAATAACGGAATTAGAGCAGTTTCTAAATCGTCAACAATTCGAAGATAATAGTACATCAGCTGGTGGCACTAGAGCTAGAAAAACCAAGAAAACCGCACTAGATTATTTTGGTACTGATATCACCGACCAAGCACGAGAAGGCAAGTTGGATCCAGTCGTAGGTCGTGAATCACAAATACGCCGTGTTATAACGATATTAAATCGTCGTACAAAGAATAACCCAGTACTTATTGGAGAGCCGGGTGTCGGCAAGACAGCGATTGTAGAAGGTCTTGCGCAGCGAATAATAAATGAAGATGTTCCAGACAGTATGCTGGAAAAACGGATTATAATGCTTGACTTGGCGGGTATGATAGCAGGTACAAAATATCGTGGAGAATTCGAAGAACGGTTAAAGAAAGTAATGACCGAATTAGAGAAAGACCAAAAAACCATAGTGTTCATTGACGAGATGCATTTGATAGTTGGTGCTGGTGCAGCGGAGGGTGCTATGGATGCAGGTAATATTCTAAAACCGGCTTTAGCGCGTGGAAAAATTCAAGTAATTGGTGCAACTACAACGTCAGAATATACAAAACACATCGAGAAAGACGCGGCACTGGAAAGGCGCTTCCAGCCTATTCAAGTACCTGAGGCAACCCCTACTGAAACTTTATCGATATTGAAAGGCCTACGTAAGCATTACGAAGACTTCCATGGTGTTCGAGTTAGTGACGAAGTACTTGAATATACGGTCACACTAGCCAAGCGATATATAAATGATCGATTTCTACCGGACAAAGCTATTGATTTGTTGGACGAAACAGCTGCACATCTGCGGGTTGATAAAGGTAAAACTTCGCCGGAGGTACGTAAGCTACAGAAAGAGTTAAAGTTGGTAAATATGCGAATAGAAGACTCGGTTGAGGCCGAAGATTACGAAAAAGCAGCAAGATTCAAACAGAGAGCTTCACAAGTTAAAGAATCATTAAAAAAGTTAGAATCAGACGGTAAAGCAGTTAGCAAAATAACGGTTACTAGTGATAATATCGCGGAAGTAGTTGCTCGCATAACCGGCGTACCAGTGACAAAGGTAATTAGATCAGAAGCTAAGTACCTATTGAATCTGGAAAAGACTTTACGAAAATATGTAATTGGGCAGGATGAAGCGGTGAGTGTTGTTGCTAAGGCGATTAGACGAAACCGGGTGGGTATTGGGAGTAGTAAACGCCCAATAGGTTCGTTTATCTTTTTGGGACCTACTGGTGTAGGAAAAACTGAATTAGCGCGCGTACTAGCTCGTGAGTTTTTTGGTAGTGAAGAATCGTTAGTAAAGATTGATATGAGTGAGTTTGGTGAACACCATAATGTATCACGATTGGTTGGTGCCCCGGCGGGTTATGTCGGTTATGATGAAGGTGGTCAGTTGACAGATAAGATTCGACGCCATCCTTACAGTCTTGTATTGTTTGATGAAATTGAAAAAGCACATCCTGATGTATTTAACATGCTGTTACAAATACTAGAAGATGGTTATCTGACTGATGCTAAGGGCAGAAAGATTGACTTTACAAACACGATTATTATTATGACTAGTAACATTGGTGCCGATAAGCTTCAAAAGGAGGCAGACTTTGGATTTCATGCAGATGATAGATCTGATCTTGGTGATTTAGAGATTTTGCACGATAGAAATAAGGATAAGGTTCTGGATGAGCTAAAGAAAATGATGCGTCCAGAATTCTTGAATCGTATAGATAAGACCATAGTATTCCACTCACTAACCAGAAAAGATGTGTTGAAGATACTTGACTTACAGATAAATGAATTACGCGAGAGGATAGTAAAACATGGTATTGATCTGCGCTTGACCAGTTCAGCTAAGAGCTACCTACTTGAACATGGCTATGATGCCAAAAATGGTGTACGACCTTTGAGGCGTCTTATAGAAGATACACTAGAAGATCATATTGCCCACGAATTACTTGATGACAAATACCAAAAAGGGCAAATAATTGGTGTTTCAACAAAGCGTGGTCAATTAACTTATGATACTGAGTTTGAAGTTGCTGTACCCGTGACCTAGTTAGTGTAAAATATATATTGATTATGGCAAGACAATGTCTATAAAAAGACAAGACAGAGGCGGAATAGCCTCGTGGATAGTTTTAGTATCAATTTTGCTACTAGTTGGACTGGCTTGGGTTAAACGTCAGGAAATTTATGATTGGTCAAGACTTCGTGACTATGATCCGCCACAGCGTATACAACAATTGGCATTTGATACTACAATGACAAGATCTGCTACTCGATTATTTTATGTCTATCATCCGGAACTAAATGGGCGAAAAGAGTTTAATAGTAATTGCAGTGGTTTTGGTGAGCAAACTATTGTTTTGGGTTGCTATATTTCAAATAAAGGAATCTTTCTATTCAAGATTGACGATAAGAGATTAGATGGCGTAGAACAGGTTACTGCGGCTCATGAGATGCTTCACGCAGCCTACGATAGACTGAGTTTACAGGACCGCCAATGGGTTGATAAGATAACTGGTGAAGTTCTTCATGGCTTAAAAAATGAGCGCATTAAACAGACCATAGAGAATTATCGAATGCGAGACGCTGCAACGGTAGCAAACGAAATACATTCAATTTTTGGTACAGAACTTCGTGACCTTCCACCGGAATTAGAGGAGTATTACAAAAGATATTTTGTTAACAGACAGGCCATAGTAGCTTACTCTGAGAGGTACGAAACTGTACTGACGAGCCGTCGTAATCGAGCAGCATCGCTGGAGCTTCAGATTTCTGGGCTTAAGAATGAAATTGAACAACTCGAAAAAACACTCCAAGCCGAAAAGGATTTATTAATTTCTAGTCGTAGTAGTGTGCATACCGTGCAAGAAGCAGATGAGTACAACAACCGTGTTGCGGCATATAACGAAAATATAAATTTATTAAATGCCCAAATTTCCAAACATAATAAATTAGTGGAAGAATATCAAAGTGTTGCTCTAGAAACGCAAGAGTTATACAAGGCTCTAGATAGCAGGCCGAAGCTTTGATTTGTTAAACTATAGTTATTGATGGTGAAGAATAATTCAGTTAAATATATATGCAAGAATTGTGGTGCTGAGAGCCAAGTATGGAGTGGTAAGTGCTACCAGTGTGGTGAGTGGAACACCCTAGAAGAGCAAATTGTTGTTGCTACAAAAAAAACCAATAATAGCGGTAATGTGCTGAAATCAAAAAATATTGGCGATGCATTGACCAAAGATTATAAGCGCATAGCGACAAGTATCTCAGAGATTGATTTAGTATTTGGTGGTGGAATTGTTGCTGGGAGCGTTAATCTTATTGCGGGACAGCCTGGCATCGGGAAAAGTACTCTACTCCTACAGCTTGCTCATAAAATTAGTAATAAGTATACAGTGCTTTATATAAGTGGTGAGGAGTCAGCTCATCAAATAGGTATTCGTGCACAACGGTTGGGCGTGACTGGCGACAAACTAAAGGTAGCAAATAGTACAAGTGCGGAAGATATCGCAGCAACGATAGCTGACTCCAAATATAAGCTTGTGATTGTAGATTCCATACAAACGTTGGAATGCTCACACGTTACGTCGCCAGCAGGGAGTGTAAGTCAGATAATCAATAGCACACATTTATTAACGAATGCAGCTAAAACAGCAGATACTGCCGTTATTATTGTCGGTCATGTAAATAAAGAAGGTACAATTGCTGGACCAAAGGTTTTGGAGCATATCGTTGATGTAGTAATGCAGTTGGAGGGTGATCGCTACGGGGGGCTTCGCGTACTTCGTGCTGAAAAAAATCGATATGGATCAACAAATGAAACTGGTATTTTTGAGATGGCTGATGATGGGCTGCGTGCTATTATCAATCCATCTGCAGCTCTGCTGGCTGAGCGACAAATAGCTGATGGATCGGTAGTCCTGGCAACAATAGAGGGTACTCGACCCTTACTTGTAGAAGTTCAAGCGCTAGTAAATCGTACGAATTATGGTTATCCAAAGCGTACTGCCAGTGGTGTAGATATTAATCGTGTTAATTTGCTGGTAGCTATGTTGGAAAAGCGTACTAAATTAAATTTATCTGAACAAGATATATATATAAATATCGTTGGTGGCATTAGGATCTCAGAGCCTGCCGCAGATTTAGCAATTACAATGGCAATAGCATCGGCAACAAAGAATATGGTTCTCCAAGCGGATGCCGTAGTTTTTGGTGAGCTCGGGCTATCCGGTGAGATACGACACGTTCCATATATCGAAAAGCGCATAGCCGAAGCAAAAAAACTTGGATTTAATTATACAATCGGTCCACCATTAAAGACTAAAAAGAAATTTAGCGGCCATACCGGTGTGCGTGATATAAAAACAGCCCTTAATACGTTTTTGAAAAAGACAAACTAAGTGTTGCTTGTCGGCTAGTAAATAATTGCTTATGTGACAACGTAGTTTAACTTATTGCAAGACGTTGTTACTGAACTGTGGCGTTTACAATTTTTCCAGAACTATCCTCGGCATAGATCGAGCTACCAGGAGGAGCATCGTCTTTGTCTACTGTACATTGACTAGAAGAAGAGCCATTACAGAGTTCAGAGTCATATTGATCGTATACTTTGACAGAACCATGTGCTCCAGACCAAATAATCTTTGTGCTCATACCTATCGTTTGTGCACTTAGAGTGAAACTCGATTGGCTACCTGAGGAATTAAATGTAGCGGTATCAGTTGAATCGTAAAGTACACTGTCAACTAACGTAACTGTCACCGTATGGCTACCGCTAGAATCCGCTGTGTAGACATATGTAACTATGCCAGAATTATTAACTTGACGGGTGTGCACTTGTTTATTATCCACACTGAATATTATTGTTCCTGGATGTTCAGCACTAGATAATGGATGAGTACCGCTAGTTACATCTGCTACTAGCTGATATTTGTTGCCTCCTGCAGGATTGATACTGAGCCTAACTGTTGGTTTTATGTCACTACATTTGTGTACGTCATCTTTCTGGCTGGTATTCATAGAACCGGTACCGCCATTTACGAATTGATCTGAGGAGAAGCTTCCGGCATCACCACCAGTAACGGTTTTGCGTGCCCTGGGCGGTGTACAATCAGTCGCTAGCTTATTTGAAATAATATCTATTATCTGTGCTTTGTTACTGATAGTGCGTTTTTTAAACCATGCCGGAAAAAGATCAGTAGCAGGACTTGGCTCGACTGAACCAATACCTACATGGCTTCGGATAACAAAAGCCGGGAGCATTTGCAAATCACTTGGACGTTTCCAGTCTTCAGGCGTCAAGTCACGATGTGCTTCATTCATCCATCCTTGCCAAATTGGCTGTGTCATATTCTCCATTGTTCCCGACATTTCTACTTGACGATTGTGATAACCTACCCAGACACCTGCTGCATACTTCGCGGAAAAGCCCATCATCCAACCATCTTTTGCGTCATTCGTTGTGCCTGTTTTCATAGCAAATTTCCAGGTGCCTTTGTTGCCATTAAATCTATGTGGTTTACGTCCAAATGGGAAATAACTAGCATTGGGATCACTTAACATATCTTGAACGATGTATGCGGAATCCTCACGCACTACTTGTTCGCCTTTTTGAGATTCTTCCCACTTTTTGATTATATCTCCCTTGCTATCTTCAATTTTTAGAATATAAGTATGAGGTACTTTATTGCCGTTTCTAGAAATTGTTGCGAAACCATGGACGTGCTCGTCAAGCTTTAGGTATGCCCCATCACCGATAGCTGAAGAAGCGTAACACGGACCTTCCTTAGTCAGTGTGTCGTCTAGGTAACATTTGTAGCCACTATCTAACCCCAGGCTATCAGCAACCTTAATTGTTTCGTCAACACCAACCGTTAGCATAGCCTTGACCGCAGGTACGTTTCTAGAACCACCAAGCGCGTATCTTAATGTCAATGGGCCCGGGAATCGGAAGTCATAATCCCAGAGGCAGTTTCCTTGTCCACGCGGTGGTGGTAATGATTTGTTTGTGCAAGGATATCCGGGTAATGGAGCCTGGGTGTCATAGAGTACGGAGCCAGCGCCAAAATCATTTTTCTTCTCAATCAAGGCTACATAATCGTATGGTTTAAAGCTTGAGCCAGGAGGCAATCTATACCTTGCATAGTTGTTTTGCCCATACCCTGGATTGTTGAAATCCGCTCCTCCTACCAAAGCGACAACCTGCCCAGTCTCAACATCCTCAGCCACAAATGCCGCAACATCACCACCTTGATTTCTTACCTGGCCTAACCCTTCGTTTACTTTTCGTTCTGCAATTTCTTGTAACTTTAGATCAACAGTAGTGATAACTTTCCAACCACCACGTTGAACCGTACCAGCTGTGAACTCATTTTCGAGGTGCTCCTTAGCAGTTAAAACAAACCAGGGAGCTTTTATACCAGAAAACTTTGGTTTTGGTTTATGAATTTTCTTGAGTGTGTTTGTTTTCTTTGCTTTATCTCGTTCTTTAGTGGTAATCATACCTTGTTGTTCCATCAGGTCTAGAATATAGTGTTGACGACCTACTAGCGCTTCGGGATTATAGCTCGGTCCATATGGTGAATAATAGGAGGGAGATTGTGGTATTGCAGCTAGAAATGCAGCCTCATCAAGAGTTAGTTCTTTAGCAGATTTCTGGAAATAATCACGTGTTGCTGACTCTACTCCATACTGGACATTTCCATATGGGGCAGTATTTAGGTATCCTGTTAAAATTTCGTCTTTGGAATAGCTACGTTCGAGTTCGACGGCTAAGATTATTTCTTTTATTTTTCGTGTGTAAGTTTGTTCCTTACCAACGCCAGATTGTGTTAGGCGTACAAGCTGCTGGGTAATTGTAGATCCTCCTTGTGTTGTACCACCAGTGAGATTACTAAATGCGGCTCGCATAATACCACGTGTATCAAAACCTCCATGTTTGAAGAAGTCCTTATCCTCAATTGCGATGGTTGCTTGTTTAACATATTCAGATATTAGTTCTTCCTTTACTGGTATACGTTTTACGGCGTCGAAATCTTCCCAAAGAAGAGTTTGACCGGTACGATCGTAGTATCGTATACTACCGCCCAAATTTTTACCTGAAATATCACGCAAATTCGGTAGATCTTTGCGGAAATAGGCGAATAATCCTACTAACAGCAAGAAGCCACAAATTAGTCCGATTCCAGTAAGCTTAAGTGCCATAATAGCACCTTCACGGCTGAACCAATATCTGTAAAGGTGCTTCGGACGCAAGCGATAGAAGAAGCGTTTGATTGGTGACTTAGGCATGCCGGATAAGCGTTCAGCTCGACGACGAGCATGTGCATCCTTCCTGGCACGAATTCTATCAGGCAGACTTCGGTTTATTCTTATGGTTTGCCCAGAACGAGTAGTGTAGGTATTTTGGCCTTTTCTACTACGCGCACGACCAAAGCGCCTAGATTTTTTCTTATTCATAAGTTTTATCCAAATTTCTCCGTAAATAATCTAAACATAATCTGCGATTAAGTATAACAAGAATATACAAATGCTACCATCGCTTTAATAAATTATAACAGATGAGTTATACTGCCTATATATGAAAATGAAACTATCTGAAGAGCTTACCTGGCGTGGGTTTATAAATCAGACAACATTTGATGATGTTAAACAGCTAGACAGAGGAGTAATTACTTTCTATTTTGGCGTAGACCCAAGCTCCGACTCTATGACAATCGGTAATCTAGCAACCGCTATGATGATTCGCCACTTTATAAATCATGGGCACCACGCGATTTTGCTAGTTGGTGGGGCAACTGGTATGATTGGCGATCCTGACGGCAAGAAACAGGAGCGTAAGCTTAAAACACTGGAAGAAATTGACAACAATAAACGAGCTATTGCTGAACAATACAAAATAATATTTGCTGGTCAGCAATTCGAGATTGTAGACAATTTTGATTGGTTTAGACATATTAACTTTTTGAGCTTTTTACGGGATGTTGGAAAGCATGTTCCGATGAGAACGATGCTAGGTAGAGAATTTGTTCAGGCAAGACTGGGCAAAGATGGCACAGGCATATCTTATGCGGAGTTCAGCTATTCATTAATTCAAGGATATGATTTTCTGCATTTATTTCGCGAAAAAGGTGTTACGCTTCAACTCTGTGGTGCAGATCAGTGGGGTAATAGCATCGCTGGCGTAGACCTTATCAGACGCATTACTGGTTCGCAAGCACATGTTTTATCTGCTCCGCTAATTATCGATAAGAATACTGGCGCAAAATTCGGCAAATCAGAGGAAGGAGCTATTTGGTTGGATGCTAGGAAAACAAGTGTGTTTAAATTTTATCAGTTTTGGTTGAACATTGATGATGCAAGTGCATTAGATTTTCTTAAGATCTATACGCTGTTAGGTCGAAACGAAATTGAACAAATTATCACAGAATTTAATAAAAATCGTGCGAGCCGACTAGCACAAAAGAAACTTGCATACGAAGTTACCTCATTAATTCATGGCAAAGATGCCGCAGACTATCAAGTTGAAATTACTAATATATTGTTTGGTGATAAAACGACAGCATTAGATGACGCTCGTTTAAAGACACTCGAGGCTGAATTTCCAACTGTTTTAGTGCCTCGACGCTTATCTTCCGACAAACTAATAGACATTATTCTAAAGACGGGGCTTGCAACGTCAAAGACTGAAGCTCGGCGTTTTTTACATAACGGTGCGATTTATATAAATAATATGCAGCTAAAAACAGAATTAGAATTCTGGTATGAAATGCACTCAGACTATGCGATAATCCGACGTGGCAGAAATACTTTAGCTTTATTAAAAAGTAAATAAGCGCTAAACTTGATTGGTCATGGCGAAAGTATCATCTAAATCCAATTTAAGATCTTCGAAGAAATCTATTAAACAGGCTGATCAGTACAATGACCCAAATTATAACTATCTGGAGTATTGGGGCGGTCGTGATTATGAGCATACTGCTGAAGAGATGGCAATAAAGAAATTACTTGGGGCGAAATCTTTCGAAAATGCTGCTGATATCGGTGGTGGATATGGACGCTTATGTGTATTGCTTCGTAAGTATGCAGATAGAGTTACTTTGGCGGAGCCGTCGAAGAAACAACTCGATATAGCCAAGAAATATTTGAAGGATTATCCTGATATTAGACGTGTATTGACTCAAGCTGACGATTTAAAGTTCAAAGATAAATCACTAGATTTGATAACTATGATTAGGGTTATGCACCATTTGCCAGTACCGACTAAAGAATTTAATGAAATTGCTCGAGTTTTAACTGATGACGGTATATTCATACTTGAAATTGCAAATTATGCGCACGGACGCAATCGATTAAAACATATTCTACGAGGTAAAAGACTACCGACAATACCAGTTGACATACGTTCAGAAAAAAATCGAAATAAAGATGAAATTACATTCGTGAATCATAACCCTAAGACAGTTCAGAAACAACTTGCTCATGCTGGGTTGAAGGTAGTTCGAGTGCTTTCGGTTTCAAACCTAAGAAGTCCTACCCTCAAGAAAATTGCCCCAAGAAAGGCAATGCTCTTGCTTGAGAGGGTACTACAACCAACACTAGCAAGAGTATATTTCGGGCCTAGTATCTTCTTTCTCGTTCGAAAAGCTAAATAGCTTATAATTACTAGTGAATGGAGACATCTAGTAAAATAACGGAGATTAATGGCGTTGGGCAAGAGCTAAAAAAACTCTTTGGTAACATCGGTATAAATACAATTGCGGACTTGATTGAGAATTATCCTAGGCGTTATGAAGATTATTCGAACGTTCAGTCGATAAGTAAAATTCGTCCTGGAATGGTTACGATTAGGGCGAATATAAAACAAACAAAAGGGCGCTATGCCAGACGGGGAATTCATATAACTGAAGCTGTAGCAAGTGATGACAGTGGAAGCGTGAAGCTCGTCTGGTTTAACCAGCCTTATCGAAGTGCGTCAATCAAACGAGGTGTACAGTATTATATCTCTGGTGATTTCGAACTTCGTAGACAGAGATTTTGTATACAAAATCCTTCAATTGAGCTTGTTAGTAACTTCCCATTAAGTACCGCAAGGATTGTTCCGGTTTATCGTGAAACTAAAGGTCTAAAATCTGCGCAAATTGGACGAGTTTTAAAAGAAATTTTACCGCTTATTCGTGAAACAAAAGAAACGTTGCCAGAATGGATTTTGAGGGGCAATAACCTATTGCCCAAAGCGGCAGCTATCGAAATGATACATTTCCCTGTAAGTACAACAATATTGGCAAAGGCCGAACGCAGAATTGGATTTGAAGAGATATTTGAACTTACGCTAGCATCACTCCTGAATAAATATGAGTTGGCTCGTGAAATGTCGATTAGAGTTCCCTTCGATGAAGTGGCCGCTAGAACATTTGTAAAAAATTTACCGTTTAAGCTAACTGATTCTCAGCGGAGAGCCATATGGCAAATATTTTTAGATATGGATAAAGAACAACCTATGAATAGGCTACTAGAAGGTGATGTTGGCTCTGGTAAGACTGTAGTGGCTACTATGGCTGCGATGATGGTAGTACGTAATAGTTTTCAAGTAGCATTGTTAGCACCAACTGAAATATTGGCACGGCAACATGCCGAAACGGTTACCGACTTACTATCTCCATTGGGGCTATCGGCTGGTGTTAGATTACTAGTTGGCGGACTATCGGGTTCAAAAAAGCAAAGGATTTATGATGATATAAAGACAGGCCGTGCAAGCTTTATCATTGGAACACATGCATTATTGCAAGAAAAAGTTAATATGCAACGATTAGGATTGATAATTGTTGACGAACAACATAGGTTTGGCGTCGATCAAAGAAGAGCTTTGCAGAAAAAAGCTGGTCATATGCCTCATGTACTGAATATGACTGCTACGCCAATCCCAAGGAGTTTGGCGTTGACTCTGTACGGCGAGATGGATATAAGTGTTATGAGCTCTAAGCCCGGCGGTCGGTTACCTGTAGTTACTCGTATAGTATCTCCTAACTCGCGCCAACAACTCTATCAAGATATTGATAGGGAACTAGAAGCTGGTCGACAAATGTTTGTAGTGACGCCATTGATTGATGGCTCAGGAGATACAGATGACAAGTCTGTAAAAGACGTGTATGAGAGCCTTACCAAAGGTGTGTATAGACATCGCCGTGTGGGTTTATTACATGGCAAAATGAAGCCAAAAGAGAAAGAATCCGTAATGAATATGTTCGCAATAAAGAAGCTAGATATTTTAGTATCTACTACTGTAATCGAAGTTGGCGTGAATATTCCTAATGCCACAGTTATGCTTATTGAAAATGCTGATAGATTTGGTCTGGCACAAATCCATCAGCTACGTGGACGGGTTGGTAGGAGTAATTTCCAGGGATATTGTTATTTAATGATGAGTGATTCTTCGACACCGAGCCGTCGTTTACGCGCCCTAGAGCAAATGAATGATGGCTTCAAGCTTGCAGAGCTAGACCTGGAAATACGAGGTCCAGGTGCGATTTATGGTACGCTTCAACATGGTGAACTTGATCTAAGAATTGCTAAGCTATCAGATACGAAATTGATAGCTGCATCACGACGCTCGGCTCAGGAGTTCATTGACCGTGGAGAAAATCTGCTAGAATATAAACAATTAAAAGAGCGCGTTCAAGGTATTCGCGCGATAACTAATTTGAATTAACTATGTACTCAGGATCTACGTTAACCAGATACTCAGGGCGCGTCATGGGGGCGCACCAGAAGATTAATCGAATTGCCAGAAAGCACTTGTCAAAAATTATTGATAGCTCAAATTTTCCGGCGATACGTATGATATTACATTTCGAAGGAAAGAATGGTCCTGACGCGATTAAACGTAAAAGTCCGGCTAAGGATGAATTGTGGCATTATTTTGACCCTTTTGACGATAAAGACACGCGCGTTATTGAAATCATTAAAGATCACTTTTATCATCTCAGCAATGAGCTGAAGGCCAATAATATGGAGCGTTCAGCATTTGAGGCAGCTTGGTTGTCGCATGCTATTGTTGACGGTTTAACTCCTGCGCATCATTATCCATATGAAAGAGAGCTGAGCAAATTAAGAGGTGGTGAAGGGATAGATACCAGAACTACAATTAAGGGCAAGCTGATAATGCCGGGAGATACACGACGAGAAAAAATCAAGAATAATTGGCTAATGTGGGGCCCGAAAGGATTGATGACTACTCACGGACTGTTCGAAATAGGCGTAGCGTCGATAATCGCACCTTTAAGTTTCTCGGAGTCTGTACCATCGAAAAACGACATAAAGAAATTCCAGGAAATTGGTGTTGTAGATTGGTTTGTGCATACTGCTAGGGAGATTGCGATTTTAGATATGTATAAACGTTATCAGCAGAAAGGCTGGACTCCGAAGTTAGCATATGATGTTCGACACAAACTATGTCCATTGATTATTAATAATGTAACTTTGGCATGGTACTCTGCTTATCAAAAATCGGGACTGGTTGATTAGTAGTGAGAATCATTAGTGGCAAGCTTGGCGGACTTTCTTTTCGTAGTCCACATTCTCGCTCTACACGACCGATGAACGAGAAAATAAGAGGCGCAATATTCAACTCTTTGGGTAGCATTGATGGCTTATCTGTTCTTGATAGTTTTGCGGGAAGTGGTGCGTTAGCTTATGAAGCAATAAGCCGTGGTGCTTCGAGAGCAATGTTAATAGAGCGAGATACTAATGCACAACGCACAATCGAAGAAAATATAATGAAGCTCGGTTTGAGAGATCAGACCAAGTTAATTCGCACTAGCGTTTCCAATTGGCTACAAAACAATCCTGAACTAAAGTTTGATATAATTTTTTGTGATCCCCCATATAACAAATTACAGATAAATATTCTACAACAGCTAACTTGTCATGTAGTTGATGATGGGTTGCTGATTCTGTCTTGGCCCGGGAAAATTGAGATACCGAAATTGGATAGATTATTTATTATAAAAATTAGAGATTTTGGTGATGCTCAGCTAGTTTTCTATCGCAAAAATGTGTAGAATAAAAGGGTAAATTAGTCTATGCCGCGGTGGTGGAATTGGTAGACACGCATGCCTTAGGAGCATGTGCCTTTACGGCGTGAAGGTTCAAGTCCTTTCCGCGGCACCAAGTAGCGAATATTCTGGGGAACGGAACATTTTTGCGCTCTTTGTCTTTGGTTTTGCGGAGCGCAAACCAGAGGGTTTCCTGGTGGAAACACGTTTTAGTTCTACTGTGTTGTAGGTCGGGACTTACTCAGCATCTTTTCGAAATATCCTCTGTTCGTTTTGAAAGTTATCACGAAAGATGATATGTTATTGCATATCTGAGATACGAAAAGGTGCTATGAAATATAAGCACTTGAGTTGCATTATGAATTCAATGATGGTTTGCAGGTAATAACATAGATTTTTTACGAGTGGATGTGGCGAACATATTTATTGTGATAATACTTTAGAGGGGTTTTAGTACATAAGTATTATTTTAGTTATGTGCCTCATTGCAGTACAATTACAAATGTAGGAAATAAAAGTAAATATGGCATTAACGACACAACCGTACAAAGGCGCTAGAGATTTTTATCCTGAAGATAAGCGTATCCAAAAATATATGTTTCAAGTGATGCGCAGAGTGGTCAAAAAGTTTGGTTATGAAGAATATGATGCGCCAATCCTAGAGCCTACGGAGCTATTTGCTGGAAAAACTAGTGAGGAAATCGTCAGTGAGCAGACATATACTTTTTTGGATCGCGGTATGCGTAGTGTTACTATTCGCACCGAAATTACACCGAGTGTTAGTCGTATGGTAGCAGCGCGGCGCCAGGAGCTATCTTATCCACTCCGCTGGTTCTCTATTCCGAATATTTGGCGTTATGAACGACCTCAGCGCGGCAGGTTACGTGAATTTTGGCAACTTAATGTTGATTTATTCGGAGTTGATGCCATTGAAGCAGACCATGAAGTAATACAAATTGCAGATAGCATACTGAGAGCATTTGGCGCAAAACAAGATATGTATACGGTCAAGATCAACAGTCGCAAGCTTATAAACACTCTACTCGCAGATTACCTTAAGTTGGACCAAACCCAGAGCCAAACCATGTTGCAATTAATTGATAAAATGCATAAGATGGAGTATGCGCAGTTTGCGGCTTCCATAGACGCACTTTTCCAGCCAAATCAAAGAGAAGCTGGGAAGTCAGAGTTGTTACTTGACTTCTTGAATATAAACACCATAAATGATTTACCTGGTGAACTTCGAACACATGCATCAGTACTAGAGATACAATATCTGTTTGATCTATTGAGCAAATCGGGAATTACTAATTTTGAGTTTGATTCGACACTAATGCGCGGGTTTGAATATTATACTGATATTGTTTTCGAGATTTTTGACAACGATCCTCAAAATAATCGTGCAATGTTCGGTGGTGGTCGATATGATGGCCTAGTAGGTCTCTTCGGCGTGGAGCCGGTTCCGACTGTTGGTTTTGGTGTGGGTGATGTTACTCTCCGTAATTTTCTAGAGTCCCATGAGCTTTTACCAAAAATTGATACAGAAACGGATGCTTACGTAATACTTATTGGTGATGTGTACGAACTAGCTCTACCGGTATTGAAAGATTTTCGTAAGCTTGGGGTTAGACTAGCTGTAGATATTAGCGGACGAAAACCAGACAAGCAAATAAAAACAGCGGTGAAGAAAGGCATACATTACGCATTATTCATAGGCGAGAAAGAGCTTGAGAGTGAACAGTACGTACTAAAAAACCTTCAAACAGGAACTGATGAACGACATGGTGTAGAACGCGCTGTTAGTATAATAAAAGACTACAGGCAAAACCGTAACCTGGACCTAGATGAGAGCGATTAACCATACGATAACCGGTGCTACTATTGGAGCACTCATTCAGAATCCTGTAATTGCCTTACCGATTGCTTTAATTTCACATTTGGTGTTGGATATTATTCCACACTCTGGTGATAAAAATATTAATAAGGGAAGTAGTAGCTTCAAGCGGGAGCTAGTGATAGATGTCATACTATCTTCTACGTTCTTGATGTCAATTTTTATATTACGGCCACCAGACTGGCAGTTACTTATTGCATGTGGCATGCTTGCAGCATCGCCTGATTTATTGTGGTTTCCCTATTGGATAAAAGAATTACGGGGTCAACCGAGTGAATACGGTATTGTTGGGCGCTTTCTGTCATGGATTCAATGGTCTGAAAAGCCATGGGGTTATATTGTTGAAGGTTTTTGGCTATTTAGTATTTTGCATATTTTTGTATCGATTATTTACGCGTAATAAATGGTATACGTACTATTTGGGAAAAAGTAGTGCTATCTGTTAAAGTAAGTACTTATGCGTGTAAAGAAAACTATGCTAATGCCAACAAAAGCCAAAGTCTATGTTGTTGCGGATGATAAAGAATTATTATCAATCAAGGATAATGTTATCAATAGCTATCAAGGTAAAGTGCGAGTCGCAGGCTTTCGTACTGGCAAGGTACCATTGGAAATTTTAGAAAAAAAAATCGATCAAACGACGCTTCAAGCTGATTTTTTGCAAGTAGCTGTTGAGCAGCTATATATCACCGCTATGGATAACGAGAAACTTCGTCAAGTTGATAACCCTAACATCAGTATCAAAAAGTTCGTCCCGTATACTTTACTAGAATTTGAAGCAGAGGTTGAAGTAATTGGTGATATTAAACTTCCAAACTATAAAAAGATTATGATTTCAAGACCAGAGATAAAGGTGGAACAAAAAGAAGTCGATTTGGTTATCGAGACGTTGCGAGATAGATTAGCGGAGAAAAACGATGTACAGCGTGCTGCCAGAGTTGGGGATCAAATCTATATAGACTTTACCGGATCAGACACAAAAACTAACAAACCGGTTACTGGTGCTCAAGGTAGAAACTACCCGATTATCTTGGGTTCTAATACTTTCGTACCAGGTTTTGAGGATAAACTTATCGGTATGAAAGCCGGAGATAAAAAAATTTTTACAATTCGTTTTCCGAAGACATATCAAGTTAGTACTTTACGGAATCGAAGAGTTGAATTCGACGTAACAGTTATCAAGGTTCAGTCTGTCAAACGAGCGAAATTGGATGACAGCTTCGCAGCGAAAGCTGGACCTGTAAAAACAGTTGCTGCACTTAAACGGGATATTGAACAGCAGTTAAAAAAAGAGAAGAGCATCCAAGCTGAACGTGATTTTGAGTCTCAACTAGTACGTGAAATATCAAACAAAACAGAGGTATCAATTCCAGATACTTTAATTAAAGATCAGATTGAGAGACTCTGGAGTGATGTAAAACAGAATTTGCTTTATCGCGGGCAGACCATTAAGGAGTTCTTGGAGTCTGAAGGTAAAACTGAGTTGCAGTATATTGAAGATGTGCTAAAGCCACAAGCTCAAGAACGGGTAAAGGGTGGACTGGTGCTTTCAGAGATCGCACGGATTGAGAACTTGGTAGTTGATCCCAAAGAATTAAAAACCCGCATGCAATGGTTAATGGAACAATATAAGCAAGACAATCAGATGTTGATCGAATTAGGTAAGCCTGAAGCTAAGCAAGAAATTGCGTCTCGGATATTGACTGAAAAAACTCTTGAGAGGCTCAAGTCATATAATTAATAATTAGCTTATTTTTAGTTTGAGCCAGGTGGACTAAATATGTGCATAACAACAGGTTTCTTACAACCGAAGTATTTTGCAAAACTTGACTAGCTTAGGAAATTAAAGTATTATATAATAATAGAATTATGTCTAGAGAAGAAGTATTACAACAATATAATGATAAAGTCGCTGAAGGAGAACGCAAGGCTCTTAAACTCGCTACGCGCCTAGGGGCCGTAGCATTATTTGGTCTAGGAATATTAGCAGCAACAGGTGATGCTAGTACTACTGCAGGTGTGATGATAGTAGGTGGCACAATCGCGACGGCAGTTAGCGTAAACGAAGCCAAAACAAAACAATAATAAACCCAAAAATGAATTAGCACTCTTGACCATAGAGTGCTAATCAGCTACTATTGAAGTATGTTCGATAGTGAGACAAGAGGTACCACAGCAAAGGAGGAGATATGCCGTTAATTCCAACCGTAATTGAGCAAGAAGGGCGTCTAGAGCGTGCCTATGATATTTATTCACGCTTGATGCGTGATCGTATTATATTTCTCGGTGAAGATGTAAACCCACACACTGCGAATCTAGTAATAGCTCAACTATTATTTCTTGACAATGAGGATAGAAAAAAGGATATATTCATGTACATAAACAGCCCAGGAGGTAGTGTTTACGATGCTCTGGCAATTTATGATACTATGCAATATGTCAAAGCTGATGTACAAACAGTTGGGATAGGTGTGCAGGCTAGTGCAGCGGCGTTTTTGTTGAGTTCTGGTACTAAAGGTAAGCGGTTTATTTTGCCTAATGCCACAGTAATGATACATCAGCCTAGTTCTGGAACACGTGGCAAAGTAACTGATCAAGAAATTGACCTTCGTGAATCACTTCGTGTGAAGAAACTCTTAGAACAGATTATGGCAAAGAATACTGGTCAAGCCGTAGATAAAATTCATGAAGATATGGAGCGTGACAAGTGGCTGACGTCTGAAGAAGCACGTGATTATGGTATAGTTGACAAAGTCATAACCTCACTTTCGAAACAGAAGTGATAATTGATAATTTTGTTATTGACAGATGAATATCTCTTGGTCTATACTCTTAATCTAAGAAGTAGTATACGTATGGGACTGTTATAAGAACATCTTTTGGTAATAAATACCAACGTCCATTTTGTTGCGTAGGGAACTTTGTGCGAAAAATTATACAAAAATATAAATAAATCGGTGCAATTGATAATCTGGGCAATAACATATACTTATGTTTAATAAAATGCTAGATAACGCAGGTTGCTTGATTAGAATAGAACATTATTAATTCTAGGGGAGTACTACATGGCAAGAAGCTCAACGGGCAAGCAAAATGGTCTTACAAAACGAACATATTTTACAAAAACAGATGATGTATTGGGTTTACCCAATTTAATAGATCATCAAAATCGATCATTTAGATGGTTAGTAGAAGAAGGGCTGGGCGAGCTACTAGCCGAAATTAGTCCTATTGAAGATTATACTGGTACAAAATTATCACTTAAATTTTTAGACTATAAATTTGAAGATCCTAAGATTAGCGAGAGAGACGCAAAGGATAACAATGTTTCATATGATGCTCCGCTAAAAGCTACTGTCGAACTTACGAACAAAATTACTGGTGAAGTGAAGGAGCAGGAGATATACCTAGGGGACTTCCCCTGGATGACATCTCGCGGTACTTTTATTATAAACGGCGCAGAACGTGTTGTAGTTAGCCAACTAATACGTTCCGCTGGTGTCTTTTTTACTTCTGAATACCATGGGTCTCGAAACTTATACGGGGCTAAAGTAATACCAGGCCGCGGAGCTTGGTTAGAGTTTGAAACATCGGCTACCGGTGCTATCTATGTCAAAATCGATAGAAAGAGAAAGATTCCAGTAACGACTTTACTGCGAGCAATGGGTATGTCAGTAGAGCAAATGAGAGAAGCTTTCAAGCATGTCGATCAGGGGAAGTTAAATTATCTGGATGTTACGCTTGAGAAAGATCCAAGTCGTGGAATCAATGATGCGCTAATTGAGGTATATCGTCGTCTGCGTCCTGGAGACTTAGCAACCGTTGATAACGCGCGTACGTTGTTAGAGAATATGTTCTACAACTTTAAAAGATTCGACTTTAGCCGTGTCGGTAGGTATAAGATTAATAAACGGTTAGATTTAGACATACCTAATAATATTGAAAACCGGATAATGCGGATAGATGATCTAGTTGCCATAATTGCCGAACTTATTAGACTGAATAATACACAAGAGCCAGCGGACGATATAGATAGTCTAGCTAATCGACGAGTAAAGCTAGTTGGCGAATTAGTGCAACGTCAATTCCGAATTGGATTGCTCAGGATGGAACGAAATACTAAGGACCGTATGAGCATGAGTGAAATCGAAACGGTCACACCATCTCAGTTAATCAATGCACGACCAATTGTAGCAGCTGTTCGGGAGTTCTTTGCTAGCTCACAGCTCTCTCAGTTCATGGAGCAAATCAACCCGCTTTCTGAACTTGCGAATAAACGACGTTTAAGCTCTATGGGGCCAGGTGGACTATCTAGGGAACGTGCTGGATTTGAAGTTCGTGATGCACACGCGACACACTATGGGCGTATTTGTGCAGTAGAGACCCCAGAAGGCGCTAATATCGGTTTGGTACTAAACCTAGCTAGCTACGCGCGAATAAACGAATATGGATTTATTGAAACTCCCTATGTGAAAGTTATTAATGCTGTTCCTGCAAAAGACGCAGTAGGTCATATTGCATCAGCTAATCTGGAAGTAGACGGTAAGTTGGTTGTCAAAGCTGGTAACAAAATCAGTGCGAGCGATGCTAAGAAGCTCGCTTTAGCTAAAGAGCAAGTAACGTGGCCAGTCAAGGCTAAAGTTACAAGTGAGGTCGTTTATCTTGACGCTGCTAGCGAGGAGCAAGCGACAATAGCAAGTATTGGAGAGAAGGTTGATGAAAATGGCTATTTTGTTAATGAACGTGTTTCTGCACGATCGTTCCTAAAGTTTGGAGAAGTTGACGCTAATGAAGTCAATTATATGGATGCTGCTAGTAAGCAAATTATCGGTTCGTCGGCATCTCTCATACCTTTTATTGAAAAAAATTATGTTTATCGTTCGCTGATGGGTAGTAACCAACAGCGGCAGGCGGTACCACTTATACAGCCAGAATCACCAATAGTCGGTACTGGAATGGAAGCGGTGGTTGCTCAAAATAGTGGTCAGCTTATCGTGGCTAGGTCAGCTGGAGAGGTGATAAAAGCTAGTGGAGATGAGGTTATTGTCAAATATAAGGACGAAACGGTTATCTATAACCCACTTCATTTTGTTAGATCAAATGAAGGTAGCTCTATCAACCAGAAAGTTGTAGTTAAGGCAGGAGATAAGTTAAAGGCTGGTGATCCTATAATCGAAGGAATGTCTGTTGCCGGAGGTGAACTGGCTTTAGGCAAAGATTTAATCGTAGCGTTTATGCCCTGGAAGGGATATAACTTCGAAGATGCAATTATAATTAGTCGTCGTCTGGTTCAGGAGGATACTCTGACCTCGGTGCATATTGCTGATTTTATGGTTGAAGTGAGAGAGACAAAATTAGGTCCAGAGATAGTGACACGAGATATTCCAAATGTATCAGAGGACACATTACGCCACCTAGACGAAGATGGAATTGTTCGAATTGGTGCAGAAGTTCATCCAGGCGATATCTTAGTTGGTAAAATAACGCCAAAGGGTGAGCAGGAGTTGAGCTCCGAAGAGAGACTACTGCGTGCAATATTTGGCGAAAAGGCCAAAGAAGTACGAGATACATCACAGCGAATGCCTAATGGCAAGCATGGCAAAGTTGTAGGTGTGAAGATATTTTCCCGCGAAAGTGGCCATGATCTCAAAGCCGGTGTGATTATGCAGATTCAAGTTTTTGTAGCTCAAATGAGAAAGATTGCGGTTGGAGACAAACTCGGTGGACGACACGGTAATAAAGGAGTTATTGCTAGAATTTTGCCCCAAGAGGATATGCCATTTATGGAAGATGGTACGCCTATAGATATTATATTAAATCCTTTGGGTGTGCCGAGTCGTATGAATATTGGTCAGTTATTCGAAGCTCATCTGGGCATGGCAGCTCGTGCTTTGGGAATTAAAGTCGCAAGCCCACCTTTTAGTGGTGTGCCAATTGAAAAAATTCAGGAACTTCTCAAAGAAGCCAATCTACCAGTAGATGGCAAACAACAACTATTCGACGGCCGCACTGGTGAAGCATTCAAGGAGCGTACAACAGTTGGCTCGTTATACGTAACCAAGCTAAATCATATGATCGCAGATAAAATACACGCTCGTTCAACTGGTCCATACACCATGGTGACCCAGCAACCTTTGGGTGGTAAGGCACAAAATGGTGGGCAAAGATTCGGAGAGATGGAAGTCTGGGCTCTAGAAGCATATGGAGTTTCTAATACACTCCAAGAAATGTTGACCCTAAAGTCTGATGATGTTTACGGTCGTTCAAAGGCATACGAGTCAATCATTAAGGGGACAGAGATTATTGGTCCAAAAGTACCAGAAAGTTTCAATGTATTAGTGAAGGAGTTGCAAGGGCTTGGATTGAAGGTAGACCTTATTAAACAAGGTAGCAAACTAGTTGATGCAGAATCAGTTCTAGCAGAAAATATTAAAGATGAAGCAGCTCATCAGCCAGATGTAGACGTACCATCTTCGGCAGTCTCAGACGTAGACGTGACCCAGGATACACTTCCTGCGTCGGAATACGTAGTTATGGAGCTCGAAGACGATGTACCTGCTATGACTACCATATCAACCGAGGAAGAGGATATCAACGACGAAATGTCGATGGCTGTAGATGACGATCGCAAGGAGGCAATTCAATGAGAGGCTATAATAAAGGGACAAATATCGCAGACTTTGATGCCATTCGCTTAGCAGTTGCAAGTCCAGCTGACATTCTTGACTGGAGCTATGGCGAAGTAACTAAACCGGAAACTATAAATTATAGGACTCAAAAGCCTGAACGTGATGGCTTATTCTGCGAAAGAATCTTCGGCCCTATAAAGGATATAAATCCTCATGATGCGAAATATAAAGGGGTAAGATCTAGGGAGGCTGCCGTAGATAAAAAGGGTGAGATTGTTACAAAGAGCATTGTACGTCGTGAAAGGATGGGTCATATTCAACTGGCTGCTCCAGTCGCACACATCTGGTTTTTGCGAGGTACACCATCTGCTATCGGTTTACTACTGGGCATAACGGTAAAGAATCTAGAGAGAATTGCATATTTTGCGAGCTACGTAGTTAAATCAGTTGATACGGAAAAGCGTGATAAGTATTTAAGCGACAAAGAGGCAGAGTTTGCAGCTGCTCAGGTAGCAATAAAAAGCCGTTTTGAAAAAGAAGCTGAGAAAGAAGGCGCCAATATCAAAGCACTTGCTCAAATGCAGACAAAGGAGATAGATGAACTTAACACAGAATTTGAACAAATCAAAACTCAGGTTGCCACACTAGAGCGTTATAACTTAATTAACGAAACTGAATATCGTCAGCTACCTGAAGAACTCCGTGAAATGATTAGTGTGGGTATGGGTGGCGTTGCGCTCAAAGAACTTCTGGACAATGTGGACCTAGATCAGCTTATTGAGCAACTTTCCAAAGATTCCGAAGAAGCCAAAGGGCAAACCAAGAAAAAGATAATGAAGCGATTACGTTTGCTCGAAAGTATGCAGCTGGCAGAAATTCAACCGAGTAGTATGTGCCTCTCGGTAATTCCGGTGATTCCACCTGATTTGCGCCCAATGGTTCAATTGACTGGTGGCCGTTTTGCCACTTCTGACCTAAATGACCTGTATCGCCGTGTTATAAACCGGAATAATCGGCTTAAGAAGCTGATTGAATTGAACGCGCCGGAGGTTATTCGCCATAACGAACAACGTATGCTACAAGAAGCTGTAGATGCACTTATAGATAATAGTAATGCCCGCAGTGGGCGGGCGGTTGCCGCAACTGGTCAACGACGTCGTCTGAAGTCCCTATCCGATATGCTGAAAGGCAAGCAAGGTCGTTTTCGACAGAATCTACTGGGAAAAAGAGTTGATTATTCTGGGCGCTCAGTTATCGTAGCTGGTCCTGAGTTGAGAATCTATGAATGTGGATTACCAAAGATGATGGCTCTAGAGCTCTTCAAACCATTTGTTATTGGGCGCTTAATTCAAAATGATTTCGCGCATAATATTCGTAGCGCAACTCGTATGATAGAAACTGGTGAAACCGAGGTATGGGATGCATTAGACGAGGCTATCGAGGGTAAATACGTTCTTTTGAATCGTGCTCCGACGCTACACCGTCTTGGGATTCAAGCATTTCAACCACGGTTAATTGAGGGAAAAGCTATTCAGCTTCATCCATTAGTCTGTAAAGGCTTTAATGCTGATTTTGATGGAGATCAGATGGCAGTACATTTACCTCTGAGCGATGAAGCTCAAAAAGAAGCACGTGATATTATGGCGAGCAGTAAGAATCTTCTAAAACCAGCTGATGGTTCACCAATCTTACACATTGACCAAGATATTGTGTTGGGGTGTTATTACCTTACCTATGAACGACCGGGTACTAAAAAAGACATCAAGAGATTCTCATCGCTTCATGAGGCGATTATGGCTTTTGATGCTAATAAAATTACTTTACAGAGTTATGTAAGTTTACCATTCCGAGGTAAGGTGCGTGATACTACTTTGGGGCGACTATTATTTAATGAGATTTTTCCTGAGGACTTTCCTTTCTGCGATGAAGCTATGACTAAAAAGCGCCTCAACGAGGTAATGTCTGATATTTATCAGACATACGGGCAATCTAGGACTGCTGAGATAGCTGACGAATTAAAATATCTCGGATTCGACTTTGCTACTAAGTCTGGGTTGTCGTTGGGTATGGGCGATTTCCGCGATGTTGTTGGTATAGATAAAATTATCGAAGAGGGTGACACTGCTACGGCGCTTATTAGCGATCAGTATGAGCAAGGGTTTATATCTGAAGAAGAACGGTATAGGCATACGGTAGAAAATTGGCTAAAAGTTGATGCACGAGTTCAAGAGGTTCTGAGTAAGCAATTCGTAAATGAAGATAGTGCTATGTCTATTGCTGTAATGTCTGGCGCGCGTGGTAATATCGGCCAAGTGAAGACTGCAGTCGGAGTATTAGGCGTGACTATGGATACCACTGGCAAAGCAATAGAGCTACCAATAAAATCTGGTTATAAAATTGGGCTGACGCCACTTGAATATTTTACTTCAACCAGAGGTACGAGAAAGACTATGATAGATACTGCACTAAAGACAGCAGATTCCGGTTATTTGACACGTCGGCTAGTAGATGTAGCACAAGATGTGTTTACGATTGATGATGAGCCAGAAGCTGACGATCTTGGTTTTGCAGTACACAGAGAAGATGCTGATGAGATTGGCGTAAGTTATGCATCAAGACTTGAAGGTCGTTTTGTAGCTCAAAACGTTGGAAAGATTATCAAGTACGGAGAGTTGATTACAAGAGATATTGCAGAACAAATCGAAGCTGATAAATCACTAGACGGTATAAAAATAATGAGTGCGCTGTCTGCGCCGTCAGCTAAAGGTGTACCACGAAAATCATATGGTATAGATCCTGCTACAGGTCAGCTGGTATCAGGCCACCATCCAGTTGGGGTAATTGCAGCTCAGTCAATTGGTGAACCCGGCACACAACTGACGCTGAGAGCTTATCATGGTGGGGGATCAGCTGCTGCGGACGATATCACGCAGGGTTTACCTCGAGTCGAAGAATTATTTGAAGCTCGTACGCCCAAAGGACAGGCTTACCTTGCAGAAATTGAGGGAACGGTAACGGTTTGGGAAGAAAACGATAATTACATCATAAAGATTAATTCTCGTGCCAAAGATGATATCAAATTAGAAATTGGCGAGCGCAAAATCCAGGTTGCAAGTGGCACAGATGCAATGATTGGCGATATATTAGCTGCAGCAGAGGATGGCTCTAACCCATTAGTTGCACCTTCGCCCGGAAAAATTAGCTTAAGTAAGAAATACATTATTATTAGCCCTGATCCTGGTAGCACGGTTCGTTATGAGATTCCAAGCTTTAAACAGCTTGCTGTTAAAGATGGCGATATAGTTATGCCGGGTGATAGGCTAACGAATGGCTCACTAAATCTTCATGAGTTAATGAGGCTTAAGGGTGTTGTAGCAACACAGCGTTATATCATGAATGAAGTGTTGAAAATATTTGCTAGTCAAGGTCAAAGTATTTCAGACAAACATCTGGAGATTATCGTACGTCAAATGTTTAGTAGAGTACAAATAGAGGATGCTGGTGATTCAGATTTTGTTACTGGTGACATTGTATCCAAACTATCGGCTGTAAATAAGAATGAACAGTTGGTAGCTCAGGGTAAGAAACCAGCTAAGTTTACTCAACTATTACTAGGAATAACAAAAGCAAGCTTATCAACGGATTCGTTTCTTAGTGCTGCATCATTCCAAGACACTACTCGTGTATTGATTGCGGCAGCTACTAGTGGTAAGGTAGATAAGTTGTACGGCCTGAAAGAGAATGTTATATTAGGTCGCCGTATTCCCGTCGGAACTGGCTATTTGCCAGATTTGGATAACGATGGCTTTTCTGATGTTGATGCCGATGAGAGGGTTACTGAAAATACTGCTACATAGTATAACGTACAAATATTATTTTAATTGGTCCGAGCCGGGTATTGGCATTACCCTGTCGCAGTAGATCAAAGAAGCAAGGAGAATAAAATGCCGACAATTAATCAGTTAGTACGCAGACCGCGGAAGTCAAAAACGTCTACATCAAAGTCACCACATTTACATAGAATGGTTAACAGTTTGAAAATGACGAATTACGAAAAACCTTCACCTTTTAAGCGAGGTGTATGTGTAAAAGTAACGACCAAGACCCCAAAAAAACCAAATTCAGCGCTTCGTAAGGTAGCTCGTGTTCGATTAAATAACGGTCATGAAGTATGGGCTTATATTGGTGGCGAAGGTCATAACTTGCAAGAGCATGCCGTTGTATTGGTACGCGGTGGGCGAGTAAAGGATTTACCAGGTGTTCGCTACCATATCGTGCGCGGAGCACTTGATTTGCAGGGCGTGCAAAACCGCAAACAAGGCCGTAGTAAATATGGTACTAAGAAAGAGAGCAAATAGTAATGCCCAGGAAAGTAACTAAGTCGTTGGTGCGTCCGATTCAACCTGATCGTATGTATAACAACATAATGGTACAGCGCCTGATTAATCGTGTAATGCTTAATGGCAAGAAGCAGCTTGCTGAACGATTGGTATATGGTGGTATGCAGAAAGCTGCCAATGACTTGAAAATTGAAAATCCTTTGGATGTTTTTGAGCAAGCGATGAAAAATATTCGCCCTGTTATGGAAACTCGTTCTCGGCGCGTAGGTGGTGCAAACTATCAAATACCCTTCGAAGTAAAAGGTCAGCGACAGAATCATTTAACTATTATGTGGTTTGTTCAAGCTGCACGCTCTCACAAGGGTATGAGCATGGAAGATAGGATAAAGCTCGAGCTTATTGATGCCTACAATAATACAGGTGTATCAGTAAAGAAGCGTGAAGATACACACAAAATGGCAGAATCTAACCGCGCTTTTGCACATTTTGCAAGAGCCTAATTCATGATAGTGACACAGAAAGTTGTGCGTATTTGTAATAATTTTTATAAACCTATGGGGATAAGATGATGGCAGTAAAGAAATATGATATTAGCAAGATCAGAAATATTGGAATAATTGCTCATATTGACGCGGGTAAGACTACAACGACAGAAGGCATACTGTATAGAACTGGTATCAAGCACAAGATAGGCACTACACATGAAGGTGAAACAACTACTGACTGGATGGCACAAGAACGCGAGCGAGGAATAACCATTGTTTCCGCCGCTGTGACGTGTTATTGGAAAGATCACCAAATAAATATCATTGATACTCCTGGACATATTGATTTTACGGTAGAAGTTGAACGATCTCTAAGGGTGCTAGACGGTGCTGTGGTAGTGTTTGATGGCAAGATGGGCGTAGAGAGTCAAAGTGAAACGGTTTGGCGTCAGGCTACAAAGTATGGTGTGCCACGTATATGTTTTGTAAATAAAATCAATCAGACTGGAGGAGATTTTTATAAATCACTTGATTCGATTCACAACCGGTTAAGCAAGAGGGCCTTCCCAATACATCTACCAATTGGTTTTGAGCAGTCAGTAAATGGTGTAGTGGATTTAATTACCATGAAAGCCTACACCTATGAGAATTTTTCTGATCATGAATTAGTTGAACGAGAAATACCAGAAGAAATGCTTGAAAAAGCAAAGAGGTACCGTAGCTTACTCATAGAAAATGCGGTTGCAGAAGATGAAGCATTGTTAGAGAAATATTTCGAAGTAGGGGAAGAAGGACTTAGTATCGAGGAAGTAAAGAGAGCTATTCGCATGGCGACTATCAATAGCGAGTTTTACCCGGTTACTGGAGGGGATGGACGTGGTGTAATTGTCGAGAAATTACTAGATTTGGTTGTTGACATATTACCTTCACCAACTGAGATTGATTCTGTATGGGGGGCTCACCCCAAATCCGGGGATAAAATTGAGCGTAAACCATCAAGTAGCGAGCCATTGGCAGGTTTAGCTTTCAAGATTACAACAGATCCATTTGTTGGTAAGCTCGCCTATTTTCGAGTGTATTCCGGAAAAATTAACGCCGGCTCCTATGTACTGAATGCTTCAACTGGCGAGAAAGAACGTATAGGTCGTATTGTACGAATGCAAGCCGATAAACGAGAGGAAATATCAGAGGTAAGCGCCGGTGATATTGCAGCTATCGTAGGTCTGAAAGGGACTACAACAGGAAATACCTTGTGTGATTCTAATAATCCTGTAATTTTGGAAAGCATAATATTTCCCGAGCCACCAGTTTCAATTGCTATTGAGCCAAAGACGAAAAGTGATCAGGAAAAAATGAGTTTAGCTCTGCAACGCCTAGCGGAGGAAGATCCAACCTTCAGAATTCGTGTTGATGAAGAGACAGGGCAGACAATAATTTCCGGTATGGGTGAATTGCACCTGGAAATTATTGTAGATCGCATGAAGCGCGAGTTTAATGTAGATGCAAATATCGGCGCACCGCAAGTTGCTTATCGTGAAACCATACGTAAAGATGGAGTTGAAGCAGAAGGTAAGTTTATTCGTCAATCCGGAGGGCGCGGACAGTATGGTCATGTATGGTTACGATTGTCGCAGAACGAGAAGGGTGCTGGTTTCGAGTTTATAAACTCAATCAAGGGTGGTGTTGTACCAAGTGAGTATATTAAACCTGTTGAAGAAGGTATAAAAGAGGCGATGAGTAATGGTGTAATTGCAGGGTATCCTGTTGTTGACGTAAAAGTAGAACTGTATGACGGGAGCTATCATGATGTGGACTCCAGCGAGATGGCATTTAAAATTGCCGGCTCGATAGGTATGCAGGAAGGTGTTAAAAATGCTAGTCCGGTAATCATGGAGCCGATAATGAAAGTTGTCGTTGTGACCCCAGAGGAATTTATGGGCGATGTTATAGGCGATCTTAATAGTAAGCGAGGGAGGGTAGAAACGATGGAAGACCTGAGCGCGCAGGTTAAAGAAATTACTGCCTTCGTACCATTAGGCGAGATGTTTGGATATACAACAAATTTGCGCTCTATGACTCAGGGTCGGGCAGCGTCTACAATGGAGTTAGATCATTATGAGGATGTTCCTAACAATGTAGCCGAGGCGATTATAGCTAAATCCGGTAAGTAAAAGTAGAAAGTATTGCTTAGTTTCATTACATATTTAGTATCCTGCTTATGTTAATTGATAGTCTATTAGTGTTGTGAAATATTTATAGAAGCTAAGTTAACAATAGTCTTTACAAACCGTAGGTGGTCAGGTAATATTGTCAAGTAACTCGCGAATGAGGATTGCTGGTGTAGGCGATAAATAATCGCGAAAATATTAAGTAATATAGGAGAAATATCTAAATGGCAGATTTTGATCGAAGTAAGCCTCATATAAACGTAGGAACTATGGGACATGTTGACCATGGTAAGACTACGTTGACAGCGGCAATAACATCAGTACTATCTAAGAGATTGCCATCAGACGTAAATAAACCCGTAGCGTACGACCAGATTGATAATGCCCCAGAAGAAAAACAGCGTGGAATTACTATCGCTACCTCGCATAATGAATATGAATCTGAAAAGCGCCATTACGCACATGTTGATATGCCTGGTCATGCTGATTACGTCAAAAACATGATTACAGGTGCGGCGCAGATTGATGGAGCAATTTTAGTTGTTGGAGCAAATGATGGTCCGCTACCACAAACGAGAGAACATGTATTGCTGGCACGCCAGGTTGGTGTTCCAAAAATTATCGTCTTTATGAATAAAATGGATCTGGCCGATCCGGAATTAGTAGAATTAGTTGAGATGGATATTCGCGAATTGCTTGCAAAAAATGGATATGACGAAGACGCACCAATCATCAAGGGGTCTGCTACTAAGGCGTTAGAGGGTGATGCGGCAAGTGAAGATGCTATTATGGAGCTTGTCAAGGCTATGGACGAGTTCATACCAGAACCAAAGCGTGAACTGGACAAGCCATTTCTTATGCCGATTGAAGATGTATTTTCAATAAAGGGACGCGGGACTGTAGCTACAGGACGAGTTGAGCAAGGGATTGTAAAAGTAAACGACGAAGTAGAGATTGTTGGCATACGAGCACCTCGCAAGACTGTCGTTACTGGTGTTGAAATGTTCAAGAAAAACTTGGACCAAGGTCAGGCAGGAGATAATGTCGGAGTGCTACTTCGCGGGATTGAACGTGATGATATCGAACGTGGACAAGTATTGGCTAAACCTGGCTCAATAACACCGCATACTGAGTTTGATGCCGAGGTTTACATATTAACCAAAGAAGAGGGTGGACGGCATACTCCATTTTTCAAAGGCTACAAACCGCAATTTTACTTCCGTACAACTGATGTTACTGGTGAAGTTGAATTACCGGCAGACAAAGAAATGGTTATGCCTGGAGATACGGTGACATTTAAAGTCAAGCTTTTAGCACCAATTGCTATGGAGCAAGGTCTGCGCTTTGCTATCCGTGAAGGCGGACGGACGGTAGGTGCCGGTGTTGTTACAAAGATTAACAAATAGTTTTGCCACTAAAAGATACGTAAATATTTATAATAGGGCCTCATCTTTTAGTAAGGCTCTATTGTTTTCTTAGTGAATATTGTATAATTTAGTAGTATAATAAATCGTGGTGGCTAAAAGTCGCCGACTGCGTTCTTTATAATGCGCCGGCGATGTCACACCGTATAATAAGTAGGAAAGTATTGATTGATGGAAAAAGATGGACTTTCAACTTACGATGAAGTCGGAGTTGACCCGGATGTCGAGTTAGAAAGATATATGTTTACAGCACAAGAATATGAGCAGATTGCACAAAAGCTAGATAGCGAAGGAGAAGAAGCAGCCCGAGAATTTGGAGATTTACTTTTAAGAGAGAAAGATCAAGGTTTAGATAACAATGGTTGAGAAAAAGGTAAAAGCCGAAGCTAAGAATGAGACAACGGCGAAAAAATCTAACAATACTGACGGAAAGCAACGAATACGTATACGCCTCAAAGCATACGATCATAAGGTAATCGATCAATCCGCTAAGCAGATAATAGAAACAGCACTTAGGACTGGTGCTGTTGTAGCTGGTCCTATCCCCCTACCGACGAAGAAGACCCTATTTACTGTGGTGAAGAGCCCACATGTTTACAAGAAGGGTCGTGAGCAATTTGAAATGCGAATACATAAGCGTCTAATTGACGTATTGGAACCGACACCAAAAACAATCGACTCGTTGATGAATTTGTCACTACCAGCAGGCTGTGATGCAGAAATTCGTATGTAAGAAAGACACATAAGTTAAGAGCTTATCGGCTTAAAATGAATAAAGAGCCTGAAGTGAATGAGTATTTTCTGATATAATCGAGCATGATGAAAAAAACAAAAAGAAAACTCAGAAATCGGGGTGATATAGATTCCATCTATTTTTTTAAATTGGTTGTAGTATTGATCCTAGGTTCAATCTGGCTAAAAATTAGTAATAATCAAAGTTGGCAGCTGCCTTTGCCCATAGGTATGGTACCTGGGATTCTGGTTATCAGAAAAGAGCGTGCGCGAGGTGATAGGAAAATTATGTATAGCGTATTGCTAGTAGCTATGCTAGTTGGCTTTTGGACACCAATCGGCTTATATTTGACTATATAAGAAGTAGAATATACAACATATTGACTGGTGTTAGAGTATTGTGATAATCTGTTATGGTATTAAAAGCGTTTTCATTCTTGGCTAATGTTTCCAGGTCTACTGAAAACTGAGGTAGAAACCGGACAAGGCCAAGCGTTTTTGATGTCATATCTATAAATGATAATTGATATCTTGTTTTAAGAAGGGGAACTATGAAAGCTTTGATAACAAGAAAGGTTGGAATGACCAGCACCATCAATGATGATGGTGTAGTGCAAGCAGTTACTTTGCTTTCGGCTCGTCCGTGTGTTGTGACGCAAATCAAAACCGATGAGACTGATGGATACACAGCAATTCAGATAGGTGCAGATATTGTTAAAACTCTTTCAAAATCTCAGACAGGTCATCTCAAGCCATCGAAGACGCTTCCGAAGATTGTGCGTGAATTTGCAACACAAAAGCTAGAAGAAGAGTTGAAGGTCGGCGATTTCATAAACGCCGACGTTTTTGTACCTGGTGATGTTGTTACAGCGACAGGCATTAGTAAAGGCAAGGGGTTTGCAGGTACGATTAAACGCCACAATTTTCATCGGCAACGTAAGACACATGGTGGCAAAGGAAATACCAGAAAACCTGGTTCTATTGGGTCAATGTATCCACAGCATATACTAAAGGGGAGAAAAATGGCTGGTCGTATGGGTGCAGATAGGGTAACAGTGCGAAATCTAAAAGTTGCTTTCGTAGATATGGATTTAGGTGTAATCGGATTAACTGGTGCAGTACCAGGCCCAAGAAAAGGTGTTGTACTCATTAGGGGGATTGATTGATGACTGTCGATACATATACGAAATCTGGTAATAAATCCACAGCTGCGGCAGTGCTTAATAGTACGATTTTTGGAGAAACACCAATAAATCATGATTTAATCAAAAAAGCTTATGTAGCATATTTGGCTAATTGTCGTGATAATTTAGCTAAGGTCAAGACTCGTGGCCTAGTAAGTGGCGGTGGCAGAAAACCATGGAAGCAAAAAGGCACCGGACGAGCAAGGGTTGGGTCTAGTCGTACACCAATATGGCGCGGAGGTGGACAGGTCTTTGGGCCGACAGGCAATGAGACGTTTAATAACAAGCTGACAACCAAAACTAAGCGAAAAACTCTTCGACAGGTACTAAGCCTAAAAGTTGCTTCAGGTGCAATTAAAATTATCGAGAGATTCGACTGTAAAGAAGGCAGGGTTGGTCCGACCATAAAGCTACTCAAAAAAATAGGTTCTAAGGGTTCAGTATTGATTGTAGTAGACGAAAAAGACACGAACGCAGAGCTTGCTACACGAAATCTTCAATACGTCAAATGTGTAACGGCGAAATACCTTAATACGTATGACGTATTAAATGCTGATACTTTGGTTATTGAACAGTCGGCACTAAACACTATTCATGATTGGCTCGGTGGAGGATTGAAGAAATGAATAGAAGTAGTGTTGTGCTAGAGCCACGTCTCAGCGAGAAAGCATATGGATTGGAGCAAGATAGCGTTTATGTTTTTTGTGTTGAGAAACATCTAGACAAACTAGCAATTGCTCGAGCAGTTGAAGCACAGTTTAAGGTTACAGTAAAAACTGTTAATACTACCTTGTATAAAGGTAAGCCAAAGCGCACAATTCGCAAGGGTGGACGCACGGCACGAGGACATACCAGCATTTTTAAGAAAGCTTATGTAACGCTCAAAGAAGGTAGTTCGATAGCTCTGTTATCAAGTGATGAAGACGAAAAACGTAAAAAGTCCGTGAAAAAGGAGAAGAGATAGATGCCAATTAAGCAATTTAAACCTACAACTCCAGGGCGACGCGGTATGACTACGCAAGATATTAGCAGTATAACTACTAAAAAGCCACTTAAGAGTTTGGTAATAATTAAGAAAAAAAAATCAGGTAGAAATAATCAGGGTAGGATAACGATACGCCATCGTGGTGGGGGAGCGCGAAAATACTATCGTCTTGTAAATTTCAAGTTACCTCTAGGCACACAAGCGATTATTGAACAGATTGAATACGACCCAAATCGAAGTGCACGTATAGCCAGGATAAAAGATCAGAAAAATCAATACCATTATATCATTGCAGCTAATGGTATGAGTGTCGGGCAACAAGTTAAATGTGGTGTAGAAATAGCTATTGACAATGGAAACAGGTTACCACTAAAGGATATCCCGACTGGTAGTGTAATTCATGCAATAGAAATACAACCGGGCTCAGGTGCACAAATAGTACGTGCTGCTGGTACCAGTGCACAATTGTCTGCCAAGGAAGATAATTATGCACAAATACGCTTACCAAGTGGTGAGACAAGAAAAATTAGCTTAGCTTGTCAAGCCAGCTTAGGTGTCGTGGGGAATGTACATCACCAGAATATTAAAGTTGGTAAAGCTGGTAGAACTCGACACAAGGGTATAAGACCTACCGTTAGAGGTGTTGTCATGAATGCTGCCGATCATCCACATGGTGGTGGTGATGGTGGACGACATCGTATGGCACGTGCACCAGTTACCCCGTGGGGGCAAAAGACGCTTGGTTTCAAGACACGTCGTCGTAAGCACACGGATAAATACATTATAAGAAGTCGTCATACGGCTAAGAGGAGATAACGGAGCTATTTATATGAGTCGTTCACTTAAGAAAGGTCCATTTGTTGACCCCAAACTAGCGAAGAAAGTTGCAACACTAGCAAGCGATGACAGAACTATAATAAAGACATGGGCGCGTGCTAGTACTATAAGTCCGGAGTTCGTTGGTAAAACCATAGCTATTCATAATGGCAAGGTACACGTTCCAGTTTTTATAACAGAAAATATGGTTGGTCACAAACTGGGAGAGTTTGCACCTACAAGAAAATTCAGAAAGCATGGCGGAAAACTGGCGAAAGGTAAATAATTATGAGTGTTATTGCATCAGCTAAAGGAATACGAATTAGTCCGCGCAAAGTAGGGGAAGTAGTGGCTTTAGTCAGAGGACGCAGTGTATCTGATGCTCTGGTAATCCTATCCCATACACCTCGCCGTGCAGCACTTCCAATCAGAAAAGTTATAGAGAGTGCTGCGGCGAATGCTGGTCATAATCATAATTATAAATTGGATTCGTTAAGAATAAGTTCTATTTATGTTACTCCGGGACAGCGGTTGAGACGTTACCGTCCCGCAGCTCATGGGCGAGCATTGCCGTTCCAGCGTAGAACCTCACATATATATGTTACGGTTGATGGTGAACAACGGCCACTTAAAAAGCCAGCTACCAAGAAGGAGACGAAGTAATGGGTCAAAAAGTTAATCCAATCAGTATGAGACTTCAAGTTAACAAAAACTGGCGTAGTAAGTGGTTTGCTAGTAAGCGTGATTACAGTAATTTTCTGGCACAAGATTTAAAGGTTAGAAATTTTATTCAGGAGAATATTGGAAGCCGTGGGGCAGTTAATCAGATTGATATTGAGAGGTCACCTAATTTGGTTTCGGTTACCATCTCTACTGCGAAAGCGGGTGTAGTTATAGGTCGTGGAGGAACAGGTGCCCAAGAACTGAAGACTGAGATTGAAAAAATCTATGGAATTCCCACACGAGTAAACATAGAAGAAATTAAGAAACCAGAGCTATATGCAAAGTTAGTAGCTGAAAATATTGCTCATCAACTCGAGCGACGAATCGCATTTCGACGCGCCATGAAGCAGACAGCTTCAGCAACAATGAGAGCAGGCGCAAAAGGAATTAGAATAGAGCTTTCTGGTCGACTTGGTGGAGCAGAAATGAGCCGTCGAGAAAAAATTGTAGAAGGATCAGTTCCACTACATACTCTAAGAGCTGATATTGATTATTATTCTGCCCGTGCCAAATATCCAGGTTCTGGCATTATTGGGGTAAAAGTATGGATTTATAAAGGTGAGGTAATTTAGTATGTTGATGCCTAGTCGTACTAAATATCGCAAAATTTTCAAAGGACGTATTCGTGGCCCAGCGACTAGTGGACACACTATAGCCTTTGGCCAATATGCATTACAGGCACAGGGACATGAAAGGGTAACTGCTAGACAAATCGAATCAGCACGTCAAGCTATGACTAGATATGTAAAACGTGGTGGCAAAATCTGGATAAGAGTTTTTCCTCATATATCAGTAACTCGAAAAGCGCTTGGTACAAAAATGGGTACCGGTAAGGGTAACCCAGAGTTTTTTGTTGCAAAAGTTCGACCGGGTACAATACTGTTCGAAATGCAGGGAGTTCCAGAAGATACTGCACGCGAAGCAATGCGCTTAGCGTCACATAAGCTTTCAATTAAGACTAAATTTTTAGTCAAGGAGGATTCATAATAGTATGAAGATCGCAGAAATTCGTAAGAAATCGGCTTCCGAATTGGCTAACGAAAGTACCAAGTTACGTGATGAGATTGCTGAGCTGAAACGTCATTTGCGCGCGGGAGAAGTTCAAAACGTACGTATTATTCGAGAGAAAAGAAAAGACTTAGCACGAATTCTTACTGTACTAAGAGACCAGTTAACTAAGGAGATAGCGTAATGCAAACTTGCCAGGCGTTCTATAGTATTATACAGTATTGTGATACTCGAAGAATTGGAGTAGATTTTGTTATGAAAATGAATATTGAAAGAGTGTGTAGTTGCGCGTGGGAGGAACAATTGTAATGGCAAAAACTTTTGTGGGCATTGTATCCTCTGACAGGACAGATAAGACAATTGTCGTCAAAGTTTCTACGAGGAAAGCTCACCCAATTTATAGGAAGCAATTTACTTCCACAAAGAAGTTTTTTGCGCATGATGCAAAAAACGAAGCACACATTGGTGACAAGGTAGCAATTAGTGAAACCCGACCAATGAGCGCACGCAAGCGATTCAAACTTAGCGAAATACTGGAGCGTGCTCCGGTGCGTCATGTGGAGAGTATTACCCCAGAACTAGCCGAGGCTATTGGCAATGAACCTGAGAGTGAAGAGGCTAAGGAAGACGTATGATTCAGCAAGAATCTAGATTAGTTGTATGTGATAATAGTGGTGCCAAAGAAATACTCTGTATTAGAGTGCTTGGTGGGACTCGTCGTCGTTACGCACGAGTTGGTGACGTAATTACTGCTACTGTAAAGCAGGCTAGCCCAACGGGTAATGTTAGTAGAAAATCAGTAGTACGTGCTGTAGTGGTACGTACTCGTGATGCCGTAAAAAGGAAAGATGGGTCAACTATTCGTTTTGACGACAACGCCGCAGTAATAATTGGAGATGATAAGAGTCCAAAGGCAACACGTATTTTCGGTCCTGTTCCTAGAGAGCTAAGGGATTTAGGATATTCTAAAATAATTAGTTTAGCACCAGAGGTATTGTGATGGGAACGGGATATTCGGGCGCCAAAAATAAGATATTTAAGATTAAGCTAAAAAAAGGAGATAATGTAATTGTTCGAAGCGGAAAATACAAGGGGAAAATTGGTAATGTCATTGCAACCCATCCGAGACTAAACGCGGTCACAGTAGAAGGCGTTAATGTTGTCAAGAAGCATCAGAAGCCCAATAAAACGCATCCTCAAGGTGGTATCATCGAAAAAGTAAGACCAATTGCTGTGAGTAAAGTCGGAATTAACGTTAACGGTAAACCTTCACGTATCGGCTACATGGTTGGTAAAGATAATGTTAAAGTCCGTGTGGCTAAAAAATCAGGAAAGGAGCTAAAATAATGGCTAGCACAAAGACTGCTATTAGCTCTGCTCCTGAAACTGCGCGCTTAAAAACTTATTATAGAGATAAACTAGTTAAGGAGCTTAAAAATGAACTTAATCTTAGTAATCCAAATCAAGTTCCTAAGCTGGAAAAAATTGTATTAAATGTAGGTCTTGGTAAATCTAAAGATGATAAAAGAATATTTGATGTAGCTACCAATACTTTGAGTAAAATTACAGGTCAACGACCAGTAGAAACGGTTGCGAAGAATTCGATAGCCGGATTTAAACTTAGAGAGGGGAGTAAGATTGGTCTTAAAGTCACGTTACGTGATGAGCGTATGTACGAGTTTTATGACAGGCTTGTAAATATTGTTATGCCGAGGCTTAGAGATTTTCACGGTGCAAGCAGCACATCTTTTGACAAAATGGGTAATTATTCGCTAGGACTTGTAGACCAATCTGTGTTTCCTGAGCTTAGCTTTGAAGAAACAGCTGTACCGCATGGTATACAAATTGTATTTGTAATCAGGTGCGAGCAGTTGAAACATTCACGAATACTGTTAGAAAAGCTAGGTATGCCATTCACGAAGGGGAAGCTATGAAAGCCAGTACTACCCGTAGCAATTACATTCTGAAGTTGGATAACAGTACAATTATGTGGCACGATACAGATGTATGTGCTGAAAAAGGAGATACAGATGGCTAGGAAATCAAACATTGCCCGTGACTTAAAACGGCAAAAAATGATACAGAGATATGCGAAGAAACGCGCAGAGCTCAAAGCTATGGGTGATTATGATGGACTGCACCTATTGCCTCGCAATAGTGCACCAAGTAGGCGGAAAAATCGTTGTATTGAAACAGGTCGTCCTCGAGGCTATATGCGTCGGTTTGGAATGAGCCGAATTAGTTTTAGGGAACACGCAAGCAAGGGTGAAATACCGGGCGTAATAAAGTCGAGTTGGTAGAGAGGATGATGATATGAGCAAAACTAGTACTGATCCAATAGCTGATATGTTGTCGCGTATTCGTAATGCAATAGCTGTGAATAAGCACGAAGTTACACTTCCTCACAGTAATGTAAAAGAGGCGATATCAAAACTACTTCGTCAAAATGGATATATTGACAATGTAGAGGTAGGAGATGCTGGTGTGGGTAAGTCGTTAAGATTGATTATCAACCAACCATACTCAAACTCTCGGATTACTAACATAAAACGTGTAAGTAAACCTGGAAGACGTCAATATTGTACAAGTGATAAGATTCCAGTTGTTATGCATGGTCGAGGCATTGTAATAATGAGTACGTCTAAGGGTATGATGACCGGAGATGAAGCTCGGAAACTTGGCGTTGGTGGAGAATTAATTTGCAAGGTGTATTAATTTATGGGTAATCTAAAAGTTAGGACTATATCGTTAGTATTCGTTGCTTGGCTAGCCGATTTTAGTTATTTGATCCCTGGAAAATGTAATATTGAGGGAGTAATATTGTGAGCCGCGTAGGAAAACTTCCAATATCTATTCCAAGTGGAGTGTCTGTTTCAATTGATACCGAGTGGATTACAGTAACAGGTAGTAAGGGAACGCTTAAGCAATTTACAATGCCCGGTATTAAAGTAGAGCAAATTGAAGATAAGATAATTGTAACTCGTATAAATGACGAGAGAGAAAACCGATCCAGGCATGGCTTGATGCGATCTTTGATATCAAATATGATTGAAGGTGTTTCACAAGGATTTGAGAAAAAACTGGAAATTAACGGTGTAGGCTATCGAGTGGCTCAAGCTGGCAGTGGGCTGAAGTTGAATCTTGGCTTTTCGCACGATGTAAACTATTCGTTGCCATCTGGAATAACTGCTTCCATAGAGCAAAACGTGATTACAGTGAGCGGTATTGACAAACAACTTGTTGGTCAAGTTGCAGCGGAGATACGAGCTCTAAAGAAGCCTGAACCATATAAGGGTAAAGGAATTAAATACGTCGGTGAGCGAATAATCAGGAAGTCAGGTAAATCTGGTAAGGATAAATAGGTACAAGGAATGAGCAAGATTAGCAAAAAGTTACAAGCATCAACACGTCGTAGACACCGTGTGCGATCACGGATCAAGGATAGCACTGGTCGATTAAGACTTAGTGTTAATATCAGTAACAAACATATAAGCGCACAAATAATTGATGACTCGGTTGGTAATACTCTGATTCATGTTACTACAGTAGGGAAGGGAAATAGTGATGAAAATTTGACATCACGAGCAACATGGGTTGGTACTGAAGTTGCCAGAATGGCAAAAGCTGCCAAAATAACGAAAATTGTATTTGATCGTAGCGATAAAAAATATCATGGTCGAGTAAAGGCGCTCGCAGATGCTGCTAGAAGTGAAGGATTGGAGTTCTGAGATGGTAGGACAACAAGAAAATCGGCGATCAATTCGTCAAGTAGAAGAGAAACAATACGACGAGAGGGTAGTGCACATTGATAGAGTTGCCAGAGTTGTAAAAGGTGGACGTCGCTTCAGATTTCGTGCGCTAGTTGTAATAGGAGACCATAAGGGTAGTGTTGGAATTGGTGTTAGTAAAGGGGCTGATGTAACTATGGCTGTAGCAAAAGCAGTTGATGTGGCCAAAAAGAACATCACCAAAATAACATTGCGAGGTAGTACTGTGCCACATGAAGCTGAAGCTAAGGTTGGTGGCGCAAATGTGCTAATTAAGCCAGCATCAGAAGGAACTGGGTTGATTGCTGGGGGTGTAGTGCGTACCGTTCTGGAAGTTGCGGGAATTACTGATGCTTTATCAAAGTCACTAGGATCTTCGAACAAGATAAACGTTGCATATGCGACGATACAGGCATTACAAGATATTGTACCGGTAGAAAGGTGGATTACAAAAAAGTCAAAGGTAGCTAAAAATACTGTTAGCAATAAACCAGACAATACAACTGGAGTAAAGAAATGAAATATGGTGATCTAAGTATTTCATCTGACAAAAAGTCAAAACGAGTCGGACGAGGCATATCAGCTGGGCGAGGAAAAACTGCTGGTAGAGGAACTAAAGGACAAAGCTCAAGAAGCGGGGGTCGGGTTAGACCGGGATTTGAAGGCGGTCAGAATCCACTATATCTGAGGCTACCTAAATTACCTGGGTTCAAGTCGCACAGACCAAAAGCTGAAAATGTATATACTGGTCAAATTAATGAATTATCAGAAAAAGTTATTGATAATTTTGTGCTTACAGATGCTGGATTATTATCAAGTCCTTACACTAAGGCAAAATTACTGAGCAATGGTTTGTTGTCAAAAAAAGTTACTGTTAAACTTCAAGCAGCAAGTGAATCATCTATAGAAATGATACAGAAGGCTGGTGGTAGTTTCCAAAAAGTAGAGCAAATAAAAAGACAACCCAAAGAAAGATCGACGAACAACAAATAAGAGTTTTTTATTCCTAGCAAACCAAAAAATACGTTATACTAAATTATATGTTTGCTCGGGGTACTCCTAAAGGGGGAAAAGTTAATCTGCTATGAACTGGAAAATTATCTGGAAGTCATTAAAAAACAACGAGATGCGCAATCGTATATTAGCAGTGCTGGGCATGCTAATTGTTTTTCGTATACTGGCCCATATTCCTATTCCGTTAGCTGATCCACAAACTCTTCGCCAAGTGTTAAATAATCTTTTTAGCTCGGCTGATACACCGCAATTACTTAGTTTTATAGATGTCTTATCCGGCGGTGCGTTAGCTAATTTTTCAATAATGTTGATTGGGCTTGGGCCATATATTAACGCAAGTATCATTATGCAATTGTTGACCAAAGCGCTTCCACAGCTAGAGAATCTGAATAAAGAAGGTGAATTCGGTCGTCGTAAGATTAATCAATATACTCGTATCTTGACTTTTCCACTAGCAATTGTGCAGTCAATTGGTGCAATTTATTTAGTAAGGCAGTCTGCATTACAAATTGGCGGAATTGGTGATATTACGGCGAATACATCAATCATGCAATGGGTTTTAATGGTAGCGGCACTTACGGGAGGTGCTATGTTGCTGATGTGGCTAGGCGAACTAATTACCGAACAAAGCGTAGGTAATGGGATATCATTATTGATTACTGTCGGTATTGTGAGCACGCTACCTGGTACCGTAATGACACTTTATAGAGCCACTTTTAGCGGTGATGCAACTACAACGATACTTGGTTATACTTTTGGTTTTGACAAGAAGCAAGCGTTAGTAGCTGCGATAATATTATTCGTAACAGTTGCGATTACGGTATTTGTCGTAAAATTGAACGAAGCAGCGCGTAACTTAACCGTGCAATATGCAAAACGGGTTCAGGGTAGTCGTGCGTATGGTGGTGTTAACACAATTTTACCAGTGAAGCTCATTACGGCTGGTGTAATCCCGATTATATTCGCAGTAGCATTTTTGAGTGTGCCAGCATTTGTGGGGCAGATTATGACAGGTACTGGTAGTGCTCGATTGCAGGATATTGGTGCTAAGTTAGTGGTTTGGTTTCAAAGTCCTAGTCCGCAGTCATTCTCATCACCAGGAATAACTCCTTATGTATACCCATTGGTTTATTTCTTACTTGTGTTTATATTCACATTTTTCTATACCAGCATTACTTTCAATAGTAAAGAAATTGCGGAGAATCTACAAAAACAAGGAGGGTTTATCGAAGGAGTGCGTTCAGGAGTACAGACAGAAAAATACCTGAACAAAGTTATTAACAGATTGACATTGTTTGGAGCAATTGCGCTTGGGCTTCTTGCACTTACACCGATAATCGGGCAAGCATTCCTATCGACAAACATTGCGCTTGGTGGTACTAGCATATTGATTTTGGTTTCAGTGGCATTGGAAACTCTTCGTGCAGTTGAATCACGAGCTTTGATGGTAACTTATGACCAGTATGAACAACCTGACTTTTTCTATGATTCTGATAGCAAACTTGAAGAAGCGGTGGGGGTCAGAAGTCGATTAAGATTTTTGCCAACACGTAACAGAAAATCCAAATCAGATTAGTACAAAGGTTAATCTAGATAATTCTAATACTAGCTTAAAAGAATATATAAGAAGCTATCAAAGTACACCTACGCAACTTTTATGGCTAGAGATGACGCCTGAGTACATGTAGGTGCATACGCACATAGATAATTAATAGAAAGAAAGATGTTGCATTATCAGATACGCTTTGTTATACTTGCTTGGCGTTATATTTTATGGCCAAAGAAAAGGAAGTAATTGAGCTGAGTGGTATTGTAACTGAAGCCCTTCCAGGGACTCAGTTTCGTGTAGAGCTCGAGAATGGTCATCAAATTATAGCTCATGTCGCCGGAAGAATGCGGAAGCATTATATTCGTTTAGTTCCAGGCGATAGCGTTACTGTCGAGTTGACCCCTTACGATCTTACGAAGGGACGAATCACGTACCGCCAACCTAATTCATAAACTTAAGCAGTGTGTCATACTCAAAGTAGGAGGAATGATCCGCATGAAAGTGCGTGCAAGCGTTAAGAAAATTAGTCCCGACGATAAAATTGTACGTCGAAAAGGCCGTATTTACGTTATTAATAAGACGAAGCCAAAGCATAAGCAGAGGCAAGGATAGAATATGAATTCTGATAGTATGCCAACCAGTGCAGTCTTGTTTGACAATAGCTATAAAATTTTGATGCGTACGAGGTGTATGTGTAATGGCTAGGATATCCGGTGTTACAATTCCCGATAATAAGCAAGTCTTATATTCTTTAACCTATATATATGGCATTGGTCAAAAAACCGCGGGAAGAATCTTAGCTAGTGTCAATGTAGACCCTACTGTTCGAGTAAAGGATTTAAATGATGCAGAAATCGCACGTATACAGGATGCTATCAATGAAACCTTAACTGTAGAAGGTGAGCTTCAGCGTGTTGTAAGTACAAATATTAAGCGCTTGAGAGACATTAAATCATATCGTGGCGAAAGGCATAGTCGTGGATTACCTAGCCGTGGGCAGCGTACGCGCACCAATGCGAGAACTAAGCGTGGACGAAAAGTAGCGGTAGGTGGCGCACAGCCAAAGGCAGCTTCAAAGACGTAGATTATTATGAAATGAGAAGGATAAATGGCAGAGACAATTAAACCATCTAGAAAGAAGAAGACTAAGCGATCGGTACCATATGGTCAGATGCACGTTCAAGCTACTTTCAATAACACAATAGTTACATTTACTGATAGGAATGGTGGTGCTTTGATTCAAGCAAGCGCCGGAAGTTGTGGGTTTCGTGGTAGCAAGAAAGGTACTGCTTATGCAGCACAGGTTGCAGTAGAAAAAGCAGGAGAAGTGGTAAAGCAGGCACATGGAATGAGTAAAGTTGATGTACGTATAAAAGGTATTGGCTTGGGGCGTGACGCTGCGGTACGCACACTTAGTAGCCTTGATATAAGTATTGAGTCAATCTCAGACGTTACTGGCGTGCCCCACGGTGGCACACGACCTAGGAAGCAGAGGAGAGTATAGTTATGTACGATTTCAATACTAAGGTCATGGTGATTGGATATTGTGTAGTAGCATTACGTAATTATTCAGATCAATTTATTATGTACACTTATTCGAATAGAATATATGTTTCTGATAAGGGAGTCTTTTAAGTGGCAAGAGATACACAATCAATAGTAAAAATGTCTCGCAGGGAAGGTTATGCTTTGCACCCCAAAGCTCATAAAGTTCTGGCCAGACGTAGTGGTCCTCCAGGTAGGCAGGGTGGAAAGTATCAAAGAGGTAAATCTAGCCAGTACTCACTACAGCTTAGAGAGAAACAAAAAGTAAAAAGGCTTTATGGACTACTAGAGAAGCAATTTCGAAACCTGATGAAGGAGGCCGATAGACGTGAAGGTAAATCTGGTGAATTATTACTCAGATTTCTAGAACAACGTTTAGATAATACGGTTTATCGTGCAGGCTTAGCATCATCACGTAGGGCGGCAAGACAGCTTGTAACTCATGGGCATTTTGAATTGAATGGTCGTCGAATAGATATACCATCGATTCGGCTGAAATCAGGCGATCAGTTGGTTGTTCGAGAATTGAGCCAACAGCGTGATTATTTCAAGAGGTTAGATGAAGTAAGTCCAGCCCCAGCGAATATTCCAGGCTGGCTTAAAGTTAATCGCAAAAAGTTTATGATTACGGTTTCCGGTATTCCAGTGCGTGAGGAAGCCGAGCCAGATATAAATGAGCAATTAATAGTTGAATACTACGCACGTTAGGGAGGCTTAGATAAATATGTCAAAAATTATTCATACACCTGGGGTTGTCAAGATCGAAGATCACAGCGACAATAGCGCCACATTTAGCATCGAACCACTACACAGTGGTTATGGAATGACACTAGGTAATAGCTTAAGACGAGTTTTGTTGTCAAGCATAGCTGGCGCTGCGATTACTTCTTTTAAAATTGAAGGAGCTAGTCATGAATTTACTACACTTAAAGGCGTTAAGGAAGATATCGTTGATATCATGATGAATCTTAAAGGTATTCGATTTCGTGTATTCGGAGATGACCCACAAAATCTGAGAATTACAAAAAGCGGAAAAGGAATAATCACAGCTCGGGACATTACACTCAATGCCGACGTTGAAGTAGTTAATCCAGACCATGTAATTGCTACTATTGACGACGAAAAGGTAAAATTTGTTATGGATCTTGTAGTAGAGACTGGTCGGGGTTATCGTTCTATCGAAGAAGGTGCCTCTCGGAAAATAAGTGATATGATAGCAATGGATGCTGTATTTAGTCCAGTTTCACGTGTACGCTATAAAGTAGAGCACACCCGTGTAGGCCAGATGACCGATCTTGATAAGCTAATAATCTCTATTGACACCGATGGAAGTATATCGCCACGTGATGCATTCGAAGAGGCTGCAGCACTCCTAGTAAATCAATACACTGCGCTTGCTGGTAAAACTAAGGTTGAAATGACAACCCCGGAGGAAGTCTCTGAGGAGTTAGAGAGCAATACTGATGAAACACCGGCACTCATGACTGCCATAGAAGACCTAAACTTAAGTGCCCGTACAACTAATGCACTAATAAATAATGAAATCCATACACTTAAGGATTTGTTTTCTCTGAATGACGTAGAGCTTCGGGAACTAAAGGGGTTTGGTAGCAAGGCACTAGAGGAAGTAAAAGAAAAAATGGCTGAAATGGATATATAATCATGCATCGTCACGGATATAAAGGTAGGAAGTTTCATCGTGAGCGCGATCAACGTACCGCTCTAATTAAAGGTTTGGCTGATAGCTTGATTTTACATCAGACTATAGAAACAACCCTACCAAAAGCGAAGGAGCTAGTTCCGTACGTAGAGCGACTAATTACAAAAGCCAAGAAGGGTGATTTGCATAATCGACGAATCATTATTAGTAGCCTCCAGACTTTGGCGAGTGCACACAAATTAGTTGATGAGATTGCTCCTAAGTTAAAGAAACGAAATAGTGGGCACTTGCGGGTTGTTCGGACTAGAAATCGAAAAGGTGACAACGCGCAGTTAGCAAGGATTAGTTTTGTTGATAATCTAAATGAAACAAGGGTTGATGCGCCCATCGGGAAAGGAGAGCAGCCCGCTACTAGTAAGAAAGTTACAAAGAAGAAGGTAACTGTTACAAAAACCACCAAAAAGGAGCCTAAAGTATGAAAACTTTTAGTGCTAAACCTACCGATGTTACACGTAAATGGTACATATTGGACGCATCTCAGGTAACGCTAGGACGATTAGCCACTTTCGCAGCTAGTCTACTTATGGGTAAAGGCAAACCAAGTTTTACGAAACATATTGATGTTGGCGATTACGTAATTGTTATAAATACTGATAAGCTGAAAATTACCGGTAATAAGACTGATGGTAAAAAGTACTATAGTCACAGTGGGTATCCTGGTGGGCTCCGAGAAATAACCCTAGGCAAGCAGCTGAAAAAAGATTCCACAAAAATTATTGAACATGCTGTGCGCGGAATGTTGCCAGCTAATAAACTACGGCCTGCTAGGCTGTCTAGGCTTAATATATATGAAGGTTCGGAGCATAATCACGACGCGCAGAAGCCAGAATTATTAATAATCGGAGGTAATAAATAATGGCAGACACACATTATTATTATGCTCTTGGGCGTAGAAAACGTTCAACCGCTAGAATACGCTTAATGCATGGTAAGGGTAATGTTTTAATAAATGGAAAGTTGGCATCGGACTACTTTAATGGGAGTAAGGCAATAATGTATGAACTTATCCGACCATTTGCTGTGCTAGATTTAGAATCAAATAAATACGATATTAGTGCTGTTGTGCGTGGTGGTGGATATGCGGGACAAGCTGATGCGATAAGGCTAGGAATAGCAAGAGCACTAGCTGTTATGAACGAGGATTTTAAAGGTACTTTGCGACGAACTGAGTTACTAGGCAGAGACCCTAGGGAGAAGGAGCGCAAGAAGTTTGGGCTAAAAGGTGCTCGTAAGCAGCGACAGTTCACGAAACGTTAGAATAAAGGTTTTTAAATACAATTAATACTTTGGTACTGGTACTTTCAAATAGATTAACATTAGTTGGCGATGCGAATAGTGAGTTTTATTATAAACTCTGACTTGTGCATTCGGCTTGACAATAAATAATAGGTAGGTGTAATGTCTTGTAGTATGAATATTATGAACCATTATTTTATATTTTGGTATAACGTGCGGAAATTGGCGGTCGTGTTCACACTCGTTAATCAATAATTGACAGATACCATTAATACCGAGAAACCGCCGAGGAGCGGTTTTTTGTAATATCGGGGTAAATACAAGGCAGTATAAAGGAGAAACTCATGATGCACGAATTGGATGCAAGGCAAATGATGGAAAAGCATAATGTTTTACGTGATATTGATGATAATCGATCATGTGCCCAAATTGTTGCAGCACTTGCACTCGATGAAGTTGTTGAGATTAAACGGTTAGGTGCTGATAAGTCCACAAAAACAGACAATTTTGATAATACGTTGACTGGAGATAAATGTAGTAAGTATTTACTAACTGATTCTACTACAAATAACTCTCGCTATTCTGAGAACAAATAAACTTTCGTATGAAGCAATAAACGATATATAATAAATGATGAACATTTCATGAGTAAAGACGTAATACTGACTGGATTGAGAGCGAATGACGACCTGCATATTGGGCATGTTTTTGGTGCCATGTTGCCGATTATTGATGTAGCCAAGCAGCATGCAGGCAAATATCAGATAAATATGTTTATCCCTGACCTGCATAGTTTTACGACACCGATTGACCACAACAATCTGCAACAGCAGATATTCGACAATCTGCGTATGTTTGTTGCGGCAGGACTACCGCTCGACAATCCAGATGTGTATATATACCGTCAAAGTTATATACCGGCCCACTCAGAACTAACTGTCATCATGAATAATTTCACTGGCATGGGCGAAATGGAGCGTATGACCCAGTACAAGGACAAGTCAGCAAAGCTTGGTACTGACCGCGTGACTGTAGGGCTTTTTGACTATCCGGTGTTGATGGCTTGCGATATATTGCTGTATGGGGCGATATATGTGCCAGTCGGCGATGACCAATCGCAGCACATCGAAATTACTCGTGACCTGGGGCAGCGCCTCAACGCTAAGTTTGGCCAAGAGCTGTTTAAGGTTCCGAAAACGGTCAAGGAACAACACCAGTTTTTTGGGAATAATCAGGGACTAAGAATAAAAAACCTGACCGATCCAACCAAAAAAATGAGTAAATCAGACGAAAACGGTAGGGGAGTTATCTTCCTGAGTGAAGCGCCTAAGACAGCAGTTAAAAAGGTCATGAGCGCAACAACCGACAGCGTAGGCGTAATTAACTTTGATCCAAAGAATCAGCCTGGTATTAGCAATCTATTGCAGATACTTGCACTACTCTCTGGCGAGACGTTGGAAAAGGTTATTGCTCATCATCAAGGCGGTATCAATTACGGTGATCTGAAGAAGAAAGTTGCTGAACAAGTAGAAGAATTTTTGACTAATTTTCAGACAAAATTGGCTCAGGTCGATGAATCAATAATTCGCACTAAGCTTGAGACGTCCGAAAAAGCTATGTCAGAACAAGCCAACCATACACTTCAAAAAGTGCAACGAGCGGTGGGCTTACGTCCTCGTTAATATGACTAATAAGCAGCTTATTGTAGACGAAGAGACCAAGGGCAAGAGATTCGATGTGGTTGCGGCAGAGATGTTACCAATGCTCAGTCGCGCTTATGTCCACGTACTGATTAAAGATAAGCGTATTTTGTTAAATGGCGAACAGCAGAAACCTGGCTATAAGCTTCGCAAAGGGGATTTGATTACCTCCGGCTTCGATGAATCAGAAATAGGCCAGATTGCGGATATCAATCTGCCCGTACTTTACGAGGACGACAACATACTGATCATCAATAAGCCCGAAGGCATTTTAAGCCATAGTCGGGGACGTTATTGGAGTGAGCCATCCGTTGCATCTTTTATACGACAAAAAACCGGACAAGAAGGTGAACGAAGCGGTATTGTTCATCGATTGGATCGCGCTACTTCAGGTTTAATGATATGCGCTAAAAATAATGAAACACTAGCGTTTCTACAGAATCAATTTTCCAAACGCAAGGTTAAGAAAACTTATGTTGCAATTATTTCTGGTCAAATCAGACCACGTGAAGCGATTATTGATATGCCGGTAGAGAGAAACCCCAAGCGTCCTTCAACGTTTCGGGTAGGTAGTAAGGGCAAGTCAGCGGTAACAAAATATTCTGTTATGGAGGACAATGGTGAACATAGTATGCTTAAGATAGAACCAATCACAGGCAGAACTCACCAATTAAGGGTACATTTAGCGAAAGTAGGGCATCCAATAGTAGGAGATAGCTTATATGGGGGAAGCCCGAATACACGCTTAATGTTGCACGCAAGTAGTTTGGGCATTATTCTTCCAAGTGGTGAATTTCACGAGTTCGAGGCTCCATTGCCAGAAATATTTAATCTGTATGGTGTTACGCAAAAATGATTATTTTATCTGAACAAACGAAACGACAAATTGATAACTTTATACAAGAACCAACACACGGTTTGTTAATAACCGGTTCGGAGGGTACGGGCAAACTATTTGTAGCTAAGTATTTGGCATCAAAAATATTAGGGTTAAACGAAGCTAATATTGAAAACTATCCGTACTTTTTGCAGATGCAAATAGTTCCTGGAAAAAACGTTATTTCTATCGATCAAATACGTGAATTAAAAAAATTTTTAAAACTCAAAACTCAGGGTAGAAAGCGAATTCGTCGTGTACTGATACTTAAAGACGCACATGCTATGCTGAAGGCCGCGCAGAATGCCATATTGAAGGCTCTCGAAGAACCTCCTGTTGATACCGTGATCATATTAACTGCTACTGGCTCGAATCGCCTAATTGATACTATTAATTCTCGTGTCCACGAAATACCCTTAACAGGTCCGAGTAAAGCTAATTTAATGAAAGCATTCTCATCCAAAGCGAGCAAAGAGGCATTACAATCTGCGTATTTGATGAGTGGCGGCCGTGTCGGGCTATTTTCGTCACTAATTCAGAATGAGGATCATGAGTTACCAAAGTTCATATCGTTAGCGAAACGAATATTATCAATGCCTAAGTATTATAGGTTAATTGAAATTGACAAGATTATTAGCCAAGAATTAGAACTTGATGTTCTATTGCAAGCATTTAGTATTATTACCGTAACGGGAATGAGAATTTCAGCTAACAAACACGATGAAAGGCAAGTTCGTAACTGGCATAGTAAACTTGTTCATATCAACGACACTAGGAGCAAGTTACGCTTTAATCCGAACTCCAAATTGCTATTGACGAATCTATTTCTTTCAATCTGATGTATAGTACAATATAGTCTGTATGTACGAGCTAATTTTAGTAATAGTCTTTGCCGGTTTGGCCTACAGAAGCGCTAAATTAAGTGATGAAGATCAGGAAGCTATCCCCCGCAAGATTAGTGATAAATTAGGTAGGCTCTGGGATATTGCTCACCAGGGAATGCGAGACAGACGGTTTATGAGAGCCGAGAAAGCTCTACTTACTATTCTAAAAATTGATCAAAAGAATGCCGCTGCTTATAACAGGCTTGGAATACTATATGCTAAGCAGAAAGAATTTCGTGATGCAATTGATTGCTTTGAGATTGCATCTTCAATCGAACCGACTGCCTCTAGTTTGCATAATCTTGGACTCATCTATTACGAAACAGAAAATTATCAAAAATCGGCGTCGGCTTTCGAGCTAGCTTTGAAGCAGGAGGAAGAGCTTGCAGCACGTCACATCGCATATGCGAAAGTACAAGAAAAGCTTGGAAATAACAAATTGATGATTAGCAGTTTGGAAAGAGCTATAGAGTTAGAGCCAAATATCGAAAGCTACTCGTTGTTAATTGAGGCCTACGAAAAGGTCGGAATGGCAGCAGAGGCAGATCTCCTAAAAGATAAAATGGAAAAGATAATTACTTCTTCGGCAAAACGGCGTCGAGTAAGGCGTCCAAAACGTGTCGTAATTTGAATTCCCGAGGTTACGAATAATTGTTGCATGTGCTTAGCAAAGCACTCTTGTTTATGTTAGAATACTACAGTTAACTACCTTTTATCTGCCACCTTAGCTCAGTTGGTCAGAGCATCGGTTTTGTAAACCGAGGGTCGTCGGTTCGAATCCGACAGGTGGCTCCAATAATAAATTTCAGCTCCGCAGGGATACTCAAGCGGTCAACGAGGTCTGACTGTAAATCAGATGGCTTTCGCCTACGGGGGTTCGAATCCCTCTCCCTGCACCATTGGCGCCATCTTAGCTCAGGGGTAGAGCACTTCCATGGTAAGGAAGGGGTCTCGGGTTCAAATCCCGAAGATGGCTCCAGAATGCTAGAATAGGTTCTAGCGTATCGCAAGATACGCTCCACATTGAAATACATGACCGAATCTGTTAAACTATTGCAAACTATATAGTCAAGGATGAAATAATGGCAAAAAAAGGTGACAAGCGTAAGATTATAGGCCTCGTTTCGGAAGAAAGTGGTGGCCGACACTACTATACGCGAAAAAATACCATGAATACTCCAGACAAGCTGGAACTTCGCAAATATGATCCAATACTTCGCAAGCATGTTTTGTACATAGAAACTAAGAAGTCACTTGGGCGCAATGAAGTCAAAGGAAGAAAATAAATAAAATACCAGTTTAGCATTAGTTATCAGTCAACGCAGGCTATACATATCGTTGATGGATTTAATTTTTCAATCCCGTAACATCCAATATCGTATTCAATAGCTCTGCATGGCTCCAGACCAGAGGTGTTACACCGATCGGCTTGCCTGAAATCGCGTCAAATTGTTCGCTCAAGATGCCACTTGGAGTTTGTTTACTTAATACCCAGTCAATTAGTACTCTAGCTTGTTTATTATTTCCTCGATAAGAGTAATATTGAGCTAACCACATAGTGCTTACTATCCATGGGTTACCAGGGTATTTGGAACTTTTACGAAAATAATTGTCATTCTCATATCTGATTACTCCACCTGCAGGTGAACGATTTAACAATCTGTCTTCAATTTTGGAGGCTGTACTAAGCATACGTTGGTCTTCGCGTCTCAGTCTGGCATACATAAATGGTCCATATAAGCTGGAGATATCTATACTATCATCATAATCCAATTGACCAGAGCTATTATAATAGTAGCCCTTTCTGAAATATCCGCCTGGATGAAATAACGCATCTAGCGAGTGGCGAAAATTGTTAGCCCGATTTTGCCATATCTGAGCATCAGCATGATTGCCGGCTTTTAGCGCTAAGTCGGACGCAGCTTCTAGGGCACCAATAGCAATGGAGACAGTGTAAGTAGTTGTTAAAAATTTTTCTTCCCATAAATCATAGCTAGCATGTGGTAATCCGGTTTGGGTGTCTATAAAATTGTTTAAGAAATTAGCAGCCGGTTTTATAAAAGAATCGTAATATTCATCAATAAAGTACTGGTCTTCGGTAGCCTCAAAATATTCTCGCATCAAAAACAATACACCGGCTGTTTCATCTTCTTGTATAGCTAACTCAACTTTATTATTGAAAACCCTAGGGTGCCATGTGCTACCTATAGCACGATCAGGTTGATACTTGTGTAATAAATAACCATCCTTGTGCATAACATCGCGCGCAAATTTGAAAAAATGCTTAGCTTCGTCATAGATTCCTAACCTTATCAGAGGCCATAATACGTAGGCTGCGTCTCTAGGCCAACAATAGCAGTAGTAGTCACGACCATAATTGAAAATACTACTATCTCCACTTGCCAGTACTGAACCATGTTTATCGCAATGAGCTTTAATTACAAGTAAACTTTTTAATGCTGATTGTTTATAATCTGTTGGTAAGTTTGTTAGCCTGGGTAAAGCGGGCTTAAGCCAATTTGCAAAAAAGTCGCGTGTTGCCTCTAACCTATGGGCTATTGATTCTTGCCTCAATAGCGTGTGTATTTCTCTAGCATCATAATGATTAGTGCTAGCTACTATCCAATAGTCGATACTCATGGTGTCGTTCGCGCCCATAACTTTCTTGAAACGAATTACACTATCGACACCACCGTGCTCAACTAGATTACCACTAAGTTCACCATCTTCGGCGTCTATGTAAGTGCCAGATTTACCTTCTATCGCGTAATTGCCACAAGCAAATTGATCAAACGTACCGTTTTCGTCAATTTTTCCTGAAATCACGAGACAGCGTCGACCCTTGTAGTTCAAAATATAGTTATACTCAGGAATATATATAGCGGTATCTGCTCTACCGTCCTGCGAGATCTCGAATACCTGATGCATAAATATCCGTACGTCTCGCTGTATTTTGCTTAAGTTTGTTACCTGAATACGTCGAATAAAAGCCGTATGTTCGTGATCAATAAAATCATTTAACCTCAAGGATAACTTCAGGCCTTTATTAAGAAACACAATATTGCTAATCAATGCCTTCTCTTCGAAATCAACTTCAATATCCCATGTGCCATCATCGGTCCATCGGAAATTACCATCGGCCCAAACGCCTATCTTGTGCTCCATACTGCGTGCATTTGTAAGGTTTTCTAATCCGACATATGGATAATAAAAATCATGCACAAGGCCGTTTTCGTTCAAGCCCAAAAACATGCTTCCATTACTCAGTACAACTGGCCTACCCATTTGGCACCCCGTATTTTATTGTGAAAAAAGATATATTATCAACATAAAAAAAGATATTTGGGATTTTTTGTTTGCAGAGGTGAGTTTGTGATGTCATATATCAAAACCTTTCTCTGATAGTCGGAGTTTTAGGTCATGCCATACGTTCATGAAATTCGTAAAAGCTTCGTAAGGAGATTCGTATGGGCTGAAATAAGCATGTATATCACCATCATTGAACCATTTTGTGCACATGTAATAAAAATGGTCTGAAGTTTGTAGCTTTCGCCAGTCTTCGATTAATGCCCAGTCGTTAGATTCAATTATCGGCTTTTGAATATCATAAAGAGCCTGTATAGCTTGTTGTTGCATGGGGTTTCCCAGCCAAGCAGAGAGGTCTCGTTCGGTATCTGCCCAAGTCGTAGTAAACCTGGTATCTATCTCGTCTCGTGGAGCAAAAGTTTCAATTGCCTCACTAACAGTAGTGAACGTATGCGTGTCGGACTTCAGCCATTCTTCAGGTAGATGGGTCAAAAAATCGAAAATTCCCGTATGTTCCCATTGGTGCTCGCCAAATGTCTCGTAATCCATAAATAAGTTGAAGACCTCTGAATCTTGTGTTTCACTAAGCCAATGGGCAAATTTGTCGGCAGTCAGTGGCCACTGACTCCAGTTACGGTCACCGAAGCGAAAAGCAATATCATCAGATAGTTTGTAATTTTTCATGAGCAATTTAATATTCTGTGTACCGATTGGTGTATATACATAATTCGGACTTCTCCATTGAAGGATTGGATCCCATCCCTCGGCCAGCACACCTTTGTAGCCCTTCAAATCAGCCCATACCGCTAGATCGTTATTGAAACTTAATTCAGTATTTCTAAATACTAATGGAGTTTGACCAAAAAGTTGAAAAATCTTTTCACGATGCATGTCTACCTGAGCTTCGAATTCTGCAAGTGAATAAAAGAAAGCTAAGCTGTGGTGAAATGTTTCGGCGACTATTTCTACTCGACTCGTTGATACAAGTTCTTGAAAAGAGCTGAGAGTAGCCGGAGACCATCTTTCAAGTTGTTCCAAGGCAGTACCCGTTATAGATAAGCTAAGTTTAAACTCAGGATGAGTATTTAATAAATTAAGTAATAACCTGTTTGTGGGAATATAGGATTTTTCGCTTACCTTGTGGATTATATGCTCATTATTGGTTCGTTGCTCGCCCTCACTAAAATAATTATGGGTATAACCAGCGTCAAAAATTGTATAGTGTCGTATTCTAAAAGGTTGATGAACGTGAAGGTATAAATTAATTGCTTTCATGCTGGCAACAACCTATTTATATTTCTTTCATATACTTCAAGTAATTTATCAGCTGCTACTTCCCAGCTTAACTTATTGTATTCCGCTTCAGCTTTGTTGTGCAACTCATCACGTAGTGCGTCATGTTTGGCTACTGAGTAAATTATGTTGGCCATTTCGTGCACATCCCAATAGTCGACCCTAAGAGTGTTGAGTAGTATTTCTGAAACACCAGATTGCCTACTGATTAAAGTAGGGGTGCCATAGCCTATAGCCTCAAGTGGTGCCAAGCCGAAAGGTTCTGATATTGAAGGCATTACAAACAAATCACCGATAGCGTAAGCATCACGTAAGTTTTTTCCTCGTTGGAATCCAGTAAAAATTACATTTCTACTAATTCCGAGCTGAGCTGTAAGCTCTAGAAGTTCTATCTCTTGTTCACCGTTACCGACGATTAAGAAAATAGTTTTGGGTAGCCGATCAATTACAGCCTTAGCCGCATATAGTAGGTTGTATAATCCTTTTTGAATTGTAATACGACCAACATTAACAATGACACGATAACCATTGGACTTCATCTTTGTTAAATACCGATAAACGTTTTCTGAATCTAATGGCTCGTACCATGAACTATCAATGCTGTTATGGATGACATCAATCTTATCCTCCGGTATGCCATATTCACGTACAATCGAATTTCGTGTGTGATAACTGACAGCAACAATACGGTCGGCCATACTCATTGCATGTCTCTCAATTTCCCTAATTAGCGGATTTCCATTGCCTTGTCCACCTGCGCGATCGGCTTCAATCGAGTGTATATGTAGTATTAATGGTTTATTAGAGATTTCTTTGGCGCGAATAGCCACACGAGACGAAAGCCAGTCGTGTGCATGTATTATGTCGAAATCCGAGCTCTCAGCGATTTGCACAATTGTGTCTTCATATAGTGAAATTTGTTTATTTTCTTTAGGCCAAATGATATCACCACTCTCGTTGCGTATTAGATGGAAGTCATCATAGACATATTTATCGTTACCGATTGTGCCTATGCCAAAACTTGTACTTGTACTACTAGATACTACTGTCATGAAATCACATTTTAAATCGCTACAATACGGCAGTACAAATTTGATTTCAACAGATTTTTTAGATAGGGCCTTGCATAATTGATAACAAGCCACACCTAGCCCACCGCTGTTATTTGGTGGTAGCTCCCATCCCAGCATCAATACTTTCATGGCTTGTAAGCGTATTTACCCCTGTTTGATAATTCTTCTTATGATTATAGTAAGTAAGTAGTGTTAATTCAACCTAAACATAAATCGTTCCAGATGGAACTAACGCGCAGCAACTCGACCTGGTACGAGATTCATTCCTTAGCATGAATGGCTTGAAATGAGCTCTATACCTAATTTTCATATGTTTGCTATTTAACCGGCTTGGTTTGTAACAATAGTATAGCCCAAGGCTGATTACTGGAGATGCTTCAGCTATCTATGATTGAAGAGATATTCTACTGTATATTAACTAATTCATTTTCGTCCGTGGTTTGATTATGCTCAAAATGCTACTAAAAACGGATTGATTAACAATTATATAGTGCTCGTTGGAAAATATAGCTTGACATGGGGCTAAAGAAATGTTATTAGTTAATAACAATATTATTTTAAAATTTTTTTCGAGGTGGATTAGAACTATGAGAGAGCATTCTCAGCCACATGAATTTAATAATGAACGCAATGTGTTCGTTGTCGATGCAATGTCCCCAAACGACCATGAAACAACTCAAGTTTATGGTTATTTTACGACTCAAGATGTTGCAGAGACAATAGTAGCATTACGTAAAGAAGCAGAACTTATAAATAATTATCTGAATCGACAAATTGATAATCAAGAATTAGATTCTGGGACTCGAGACATGTTGGAAGAGTGGGAGCTGGCGGGGAGAGGGCATGAACATATCAGTACGGAGGGCACCTATACTGACCCAATTGATTTTTGTTTAGGAAGATTAACCGTAGTAAGGAATGAATTGTATGGTAGTGCCATACCAAACGCCAGTGCAGCATATCATAAAAAACGACCTGATATGCTGATTTTCCCGGGCAACGTTGATGAATTACTACGTTTATCACTCTTTACCCAAGTACTAGGAAAGATAGCGCTTGAAGCGTATGACGCCCGTGAACCCCTGCCAAACGAATTTCCACGGATGCGAGTACAGCCTAGATAGTAGCCAATCTGTATATGCAGCTTGATGCTTGTAAGTTATATGATAAAGTGCATGCACATTGATATAATTATGCACCAAATCGGCTGACTAAGAAAAATTAATTGTCGATAGAACCACAAGCGAACTTCATTTGTGTGGAGTTTGCCTTCAGACAGACCTACATAAATGGGTAGAGTTTAAAATTTATAACATTTTGACGGCAAGGTCTAGAGTACTGAAAAATCTCTCGTAGGATCGTAAACTGAATTAGTCTAACTCATGCTAATCTAATCTAACTTGAAGGTAGTTTCTGTACCTGTGGCCTTGAGTGATTCATGATACGCATTTAGCGCTTCGATTGTGTCGTTGCCAATTCGATTGTTGGCGAGCAAAAATTTGGTAGCTTTTGATAGCGTGGTGAGCGAGTTAACTTCGAATCCGTAAGTGTCTACAAGTGTTTGTACGCCACCTTCCTGGCGATCAAATTGCAAGGTAATCGCTACCGGCTTTAGTCCTGCGCCTTTTAATATCTTGGTCCCTTCAACCTTTGACTTGCCATCAGTAGTGACGTCGTCTGCGATTAGTACTGTTTCGTTTAAACCGTATTCTCCCTCTATACTCGAATGGTGTCCATAGGTTTTGCTTGGCTCGTGCACTCGTTCCCAAATATATGACATATCAGCTTCATAAGCAGCTACCGCGGCGAAAGAGGTTGAGGCTTGCGCTTTGCCAAATACGTGGTCAATAGGGTGCTCTATTTCCAAGAACATGGAAGCAAAGCCTTTAATCAGTGATTGCCTGAAATCTCGTTGTCTATCAAGTGCCATCTGACCATTCTGGTCCAGTTCGTGGCTAAATGACAGACTGCCTCGCGCGTTATAGTAATACGGTGAGCGCTTGCCTGATTTTAGCGTTATGCCACCTTCCGGAAAGCCTAACAATCCTCTATCGAACATTCCTATAACGATTTGCTCTTCCTGATGTTCCGGTAATGCCATTAATGGTTCATTCTTTGCTTAATCATATTAAATTTTATCGTTTGGGCGACCAAATCCAAAAATGTTTTCTACTGGCAGGGGCGGGGGGATTCGAACCCACGACCTTCGGTTTTGGAGACCGACGCTCTAGCCGACTGAGCTACGCCCCTAATAAGTTTGTAATTGAATTATAACAAATTTAAGTATTATAGATATTTTAGGTAATTCGTGGTTATAGCCCAACGGATGATGTCAGTGAATTCAGTTCCGAAATTGTGGGCCAGGCATTAAAGGTACAGCCCTGCAAACTAATTGACTGTTGTTGCATTATAGGTGCAGGCTGACCGGATCCAGGACAATAGCGGTGATAAAAGCCAAACCAATGTCCTGTTTCATGATTGATAACCATTGAGCGATAGTCATCTAAAGAGCCACCAGCTTCATTCCATGCAGGACTTGCTCCTGACCACCGATCAAAATTTATTATGACGTTATTGCCGACTCGACAGCTCCAAAAACTATCACAGATTGAACCAAATCCTGGAACCATACTTGCGCTTGATAACCAGGCTGTGAAGTTACAGCCGGAATCAACTTTAATAAATTTAATTTTGCCCCCCAGGTTCCATCCACGATTATCCGCATATACAGATGCTAATTTTGTAATAAAGCCATCTAAGTAAGTAATCGATACGCCCTTAGTAGCTACACAGTAGGTATATGTTACCGTACGTTCTGGTATAGGCTCGATATTTGCAACTAAATTCCTATGATTATTTAAGGATGATACAACCTGATTAATTAGTTCCTGACGATTATTTGCGATAGTACCAAAGTTCTTTGATATTCCGTCTATGACTATTCCAATCTCTTTCTCGCTTGGTACAAAAGTTTCTCCCTTGGGTAAATAAAAGCCATAGATTTGATCCCTTTTGATAGAAATTTTTTTATCGTTTATTGTGAGTTGAATTGTTACATCTAGAGATTTATTCAGCTTTTGTAATTCCTTGGTTAGGTCGATGGTTGGCTCTTTTGCATTTATCTTTATACTTGGTAACCTAAGGCTCTTAGTTCCTGTATTGAGTTGATTGATAATAACCGTGTATTGTTTTTGAGTATCAATATGATATCCGGTTCTAGCATGCTTTAGGACAAAATTGCCATCTTGCTTCTCAATTCTTTGTGACAGTGGGTCTGACTGAAGTGCTAGCAATTTTGAATTTATTAATTTTTTGAATTTATCTTCGTTAAGGTCGTAATGGAGATAATTTTTTGAAGGAATAAATATGTTAAGTAGTGGGATAAAGTGCCTATTGTTTTGTATGGAATTAACAATATTATCATAGTTGATTGATACTCCAATTTCTTCTGCTGTAGCGTTAAGCTTATTATTGCCAAGAGCTATCTCATAGTCTATGTGAGCATATTTCTCAACTATAAGTTGTTGGAGGTTATTGAGCGCGATATTACCGATATTATTGTTATTCAATTGAGTGGTGGGGTATGTCTTATTTCTATAGACCAGATATAGAGATAAGTTTACAACGATGAAGATGGCAATGACAAAAATGGCTGCAAATCTGAACTTACGCCTTGTGATTATTCGCCGTATCCATTTGGCAACTGTGCCAAACTCTAATATTCGTAACTTAGCTTCTCGACTATTCATACATTATCACCTATATGATGGTTCATAGAAACTTAGGATTGTTCTTGCGCGCCAGAACAGTGTTGGTGGTGGAATTTCTTCGGCAACAGCAATCGGGACTTTCAATGTAGGATTGTTCGTAAACGTAATAATACCTATTTCTTGACCTTTGCGAAATGGTGGGTTGCTATCTGTTATTACTCTAGAAGAGCCTAGCTTTTTGATTTGTTGGTGCTTTATTATCAAGTCCTTTTTAGCAACTAATTTTATACTCTTATTTAACCATGGCACAAAGTAATCTCCCACGATATCTCCATTATTTACCAATTTAATATCCCTGAATAACTCCGACGTGCTGGCAAGTAGCTTACGTGCTGATAAATACAGTTCATTTGGCGTGTTCATCCCCATAATAACACTGATAACTGAGTCTTCTTTTGGGCTCTTCTGAATAATAGACAATAAGCACCAGCCGGCTTCATCAGTATTACCGGTTTTACCGCCAGTTACATTATCTACTCCCAGCAGATGGTTAAAGTTCTCAATATGCCCTGCAAGTGGAATATTTGCACTACTTTGCGACATAATTTCAGTAATAACTGGATTGCTTAAAGCCTTCTGGCCGATAGATATCATATCATCTGGTGTTGATGTCGTTTTTGATGAAAATCCACTAGCATCGAATATGTGGGTATTTTTCAGTCCAAAATTATCAATCATTTTATTCGCATAAATTACATAATTATCGATTGAGCCAAAAACCCTGCGTACTAGCGAGTCAGTCATATTATTTGAGGAGGGTAGTAACATGGCTTGGAGCGCTTCATAGTAAGACATACTTTTGCCAGCTGTTACAGCAGTAACAGAACCATTCTTTGATAAATAGTCACGATAAATCTGCTCATCGATGGTATCAAAAGTTATTGTTGGCCCTTTGTCTCCGAGCTGGAGTGGGTGTTTATCAAGTATGGCTAGGGCTGTTATGACTTTTGCCATACTAGCGATAGGTGCTGATTTTTGCGGCTGGGGCTTGCTTTTAATGATACCTGCCCCAAAAGTACCGACAGAAGCTTGACCATTATCTGGCCATACAAGTTCTGTGTCACTACCTAGTTCGATATTGCTTAGATTGTATAATTTTGGTGTTCCTTTGGCAGTAATCCAAAGTAGTTGTATGCTTATAAATAACGCTAATAATACAAATAACAGAAAAAGCAACATAATCTTGTGAATTCGAAAGTTTGGTTTGACGTTATGGCGATCTCGACTTTGTGAATATCTGTAAATAACTGGCATTAATGAAACATTATACCTTATGGCAAATATGGCTACCCGTTAAGGTTGTCTAATAGTACAAATATTTATCAATATTAGTAACTCTCGTATCAAGCACAGAACTTTATTAGGTTATTACTTTGAGTTAGTTTAGAATTGACATAGAATAATTAATCATATTATGTATATATGATAAATATTTAATCTTAGGAGATGTAAAATAGATATCAGATAAAATAATATAGACTTAAGCTAGTGGTTGCAGTAGGATGTTTATCGATACAGAGAAACTTGTAGATTTGTGCGTGAGCTATGATGTTATCAATCGCGAACTTGGTGTGATTGACAGTGATTTAGAGACTCAATTGAGAGAACCAATAGAGCAAGAACTTGCTAAAAAATTCGGTAGAAATATAATTTATCATGCTTCATCTCTGTACGCGGTAGCTGGCATAGATGAAATTGATTCTATGATTGGTAGGGGTATTGCTAACCCTCCGGATTTGTATGGTACGAGGCCACATCTTTCTCCAATTATATATTATGATACTGCTTTGGAGCACGCTGGACTTGTAACTTCATTAGTATTTGAAACCTATGATCTTCATTATGAAAATCAAGACGATTATCCAATGGGTATCGTGCAGTTATATCCGTATGCGGCGTTGCCATTGATTGAGCCACATAAAATTGAGGCCGTTAGTTTTGAGCCCTGAAATGATAAGCTAATCTAGTAACTTTCGTTAGATTATTGCTAGGCTTTATTTATATAGTATTATTTCATGTTGGTTTCAACCTGTTCTGTTAGTACAGTCCTAGCTTAGCCGTACATGCAGGCCAAGCTCCCCATCCTTGTCGAGATTGTAAAATTTGAGCTCGAGCAATTTGTTCGCTTTTAGTTGCATGTTGTGGATAACCTTGTCCGCCGACTGCACGCCAGCTAGAAAGCGTAAACTGCAATCCTCCATAATAACCATTACCGGTGTTGATTGACCAATTTCCTCCAGATTCACAGGCAGCTAGGCGGTCCCATATTGAACCATCAATGGTATTGGATACTGATGATGAGAAGTTATGATAATTATTAGTCAGATTATCTTGTGTTGTATTTTTGCGTGATGAGCTATTTAACGTGGTGCTGAAATTCGCGTTTGATTGTGGTAGTGGTCGTTCTGTCAACTTTTCGTCTTGAGACGGTATTCGTAATTTAGTATCGGGATATATGAGGTCTGGATTTTCTATCTCAGTGTTTGCGAAAAAGATTCGTTGATATGTGGAGCTATGATCTTTAGCAATTTTCGTTAACGTGTCTCCACGCTTAACGATAATATAAACTTTCTTTTGTTTGTTTTCTGGTTTAATGTTATTTTCTGCAGAAACAGTTTGGCCTTGTGTAGCAAAAATTACACATACACCAAATAAGACCGCAGTTATTGCGGAAATACGCATATAATTTTCCTCCCTTATATATAACGAAGTATGTAACAAACAACAAAAAGTAGAGTTAGTATCTGCTCAGCAAAATGAAGGCTTGAATTCCTAGCTAGCCTCATTTCACTTGATTTCTACTAAAATTAAAATTTGATTGTTAGCGACATAAATTTCGTTATTTACCCCAACAAATTACCCTCACACTCTTAATATTATTTTTTGGGTAATCGGGTATTAAACGCGCTTTATGAAATATATTTTCAAAAAGCACAAAAACAAGACTATCGTTTAAGCAAAACCGTGTCAACATACTGAACCTTGTTATTGATGAACTTATCCCTGTAATATTATTGTTGTAATGTAAACATTATATCAACGGTTGCATATTGCGTAGGGCTTCATTTTATGTCAATAATGAAAAGTACTGAAAATAATTACCGATGACGTAGTAAGCTGGGTATGGGTAGATATGCCTAAGAAAAATACTTAATAATAAGTTCATTAGTGAAATTATTGTAGCGCGCTAAGCAAAAGATTTGCTAATAAATGACAATTGTTATAATTTAATATATATGAGAAAATTGTCTCTAAATAAACCGACTCTGTTACTTTTGTACGGCTTCCCTGGTTCTGGTAAAACATTTTTTTCGCGTCAGCTTAGCGACGACTTAAATGCTGCATACTTACAAGATGATCGTATTAGATATGAGTTATTTGAGAACCCTCGATATGATAATCAAGAGAATGAGATTATTGGCCATATTATGGAGTATATGGCACAAGAATTCCTGAGGGCAGGTATAAGCGTAATATATGACATGAATGCTGCTAGATTCAAACAACGTCGTTATCTAAGAGATTTGGCAAGGCAAGTTAAAGCAGAGTCCGCGCTAATTTGGATACAAATTGATTTGGAAGGTGCGTTCTTGAGATGTGTTAAGCGCGATCGTAGGCGCGCTGACGACAAGTACAGCCGATCGCTTGACAGAACATCTTTTGAAGCACTCTCCGCACAAATGCAAAACCCTACTGCCGCAGAAGATTTTATTGTTATTAGCGGGAAGCATGCATATCGTACGCAACGAGGGTCCGTAGTAAAAAGACTATTCGATATGGGCTTAATTGTGCCGAGTGTAGCAAACAACAAAGTTGTTAAGCCAGGGCTTGTAAACTTGATACCAAACCCTCTGGCTGGTAGAGTTGATAATTCTCGCCGTAATATAGTTATTCGTTAACAAAACACTATGGCAGTGCGATCCGTTAATGTGCCAGAAATTGGTTTGATAAATTTGTATAAACGAAAAGGTTCGAAAAGTATCCGACTAAGTGTAGGACACGATGGCTCTATTCGAGTTAGTATGCCACATTGGGTTTCGTATGAGGCGGGAATAAGATTTGCCTATAAGCAACGAGAGTGGATAAAGTCCAAAGTTGTAGCCTCAAAGCTGATAAAAAATGGGCATCTTATCGGTAAGACTCATCGAATTGTTTTTGTACCACAAAAAAATAGACTTGTTTCTGCAACTAGAATTACCACTACCGGCGAAGTGCGTATTATGTATCCAGATAAACTTGATTATAGTGAACCGTCAGTACAGCTAGTTGCTGAAAAGGCAAGTATAAGATCTCTGAAGGTACAAGCTGAAGAATTATTGCCACATCGGTTGGCTGAATTGGCAAATCGATATGATTTTGCTTACAGGAATGTAGTGGTGAAGCAACTCAGGAGTCGTTGGGGCAGTTGTTCAATTCATAACGATATTGCACTCAATTGCTTTCTTATGCAGTTGCCTTGGCATCTTATAGACTATGTGTTGCTTCATGAGCTTGTACATACAAAAATTATGGAGCATGGAGCTAAGTTTTGGAACGAGCTATCGCGTTATGTACCTGAATTGAAAGTTGTTCGCAAAGAGATGAAGGATTATCATCCTACATTGACCCCAATTAGCATAATAAGCGATATCAAATCCCCCTGATTGATATGCTCACTTAATATAATTGGCTCATGTGCTTTGCTTGAGTATAATGTGGTTACATGAAAAAGCACCCTCGTTTACCTTTAATTGCAACGAAAAATTCTATCAGGCTGGAGCAGGAGCGCCTAAATAGCCTTATCAATAGTATGGGCGACGGAGTGATTGCTGTAGATGAAAACTTAGTTATTACACTTAATAATGGAACTGCGCAGAACATTCTGGATATAAACTCTACAATTAAAGGGAAAAATATTGCAGATGTAATTAATATTCGTGACAAAAATAATCGCGCAGTTAACCTACATCAACTGTTTGCAAATATAAAAACAACTTATGTTTCACGCAATTTTAAGTTGCTTTATGCTGACGGTGAGCAAATAAATCTATACTTATCTATAGCACCCGTAAGACTGGGTTATGGTCAACGTGGTCAGAAGGGGTATGTTTTGTTGCTGAGAGACATCACAAGAGAAAAATCGCTAGAAGAGGAACGTGATGAATTTATTAGCGTCGTTAGCCATGAGCTTCGGACGCCCATAGCCATATCAGAGGGTAATCTAAGTAATGCATTGTTTATATTTGAAAAATCTGGAATAAAAAACACTATAGTAGAGACTGCACTTAAAGAAGCCAGTAAGCAGTTAATATTTTTGTCATCACTTATTAACGACTTAGCAATGTTATCTAGAGCTGAGCATGGCGATTTGAATATTGATATACAGCCTATTAACACATTTTCGCTACTAAATGAATTAGAAAATTCTTATTTGCCACAAGCAAGGGCAAAGAATCTGATATACAAAACTGAAGCTGACCCAAATTTAGAATTGCTATCTACAAATCAGCTATATGTTCGTGAAATTATGCAAAACTTTATTACGAATGCCATAAAATATACACATTCGGGGAGCGTTACTGTTGGTGCAAAAAACATAAATAATGGGGTGGAGTTTTTTGTATCAGACACAGGGAGTGGTATTAGTAAATCAGACAAAGAAAAGATATTTGATAAGTTTTTCCGAGCCGAAAATTTTCAGACAAGGGAGACTAGCGGTACCGGTCTTGGCTTGTACGTTACAATGAAGTTGGCGAAGTTGCTTCGTGCCAAGATCAGCGTTGATAGTGCACTCGGAAAGGGTTCGACATTCAGAATTGCTTTACCAAACTTGCGCTAACCTTATCTGTCACTATAGGACATCAATAGTCAGCCATCAGTTGGTGGTAGTTTAGGTATTGTGTGCATAACAGGTTCGCATATATTCCTGTCTTTCCATATAACTTCAGAAAATTCATATTTATACATCGATAACAGCCCTATGCAAAGCTCAGTTGCTATCATAATTGGCCAACTTATTAGTCCAATCAAAATTTTTTTTGGATTAGTAACTTTTAAAATCATGAGGTGCCCAAGAATTGTTATTATGAGCGTGATTACTGAGGATATTTGTACAAAAGTAAGCCCCATCCAGAAACCCGATACTAACATTAGAATTGGAAATACGAATAATAAGACCTCAATAAAAAATGCTGTCATTGTCCATTCGAGCTTATGCTTTAATTGGGGGTAGCGAACACGTACTGCAGTGTCCAGCTGGTCGTTGGTCGATTTTGTGGATTGCACGTCGAGTAAATTGTCGGCTCGGATGAATGTATATCCATCATCCTTGATTGTCTCTCGTGCAAAATATCCTTCTGGTATTATTGCCCGATGGACAGCTTCGAAACCTCCATGATCAAATAAGATTCTTCGTTTAATCATCCAGCATGTACTAAGTACAGCTGGACGGTTGAATAGTCTTCGCGGTAGGGCTAGTTCCCACCAGTAGCGCATTGGCTGAATGATGGGTACGGTAGAGTCGGCATGATATCTAGTAGGTAACACGCTGATCATTTGTTTTTTCCTAGATAATAGTGTTGAAACCAAAGCTCGTATAGCATATTTACCCAATCGTACGTCAACTCCACAAAATATTATTATTTCGCCAGTGGCACTATCTGCCAATTTATCATATGCTTGATTTTTTGCTAGCCAGTTTGGATTTGGGTCATCTCCTTTTATAAAACGTACACCATCATGAGCAAAACTACGTATAATTTCTGGTGTTCTATCACTTGAGCAATCATCAAGCACAAGTATTTCAAACTTTGGATAATCGCATGCGATGATAGAACGCAGACAAGCTTCCAGCTCAGGTGTTTCGTTTCGAGCCGGAATAGCAACAGTGACTGTCGGTAATTCACGATCAGCATAATTCTTTAGAACAGGACGATATTTTGTTTTTTGAATATTCTTGATAACAGAAGTTATTAGCAGAATAGATAACAACAACGTGATGATAGTCAGAAAATTAAAAGTTCTACTCCATCCAACAGGAATAAACTTATATAGTGAAAGCATGAATAATATTGATAGCCCCAAAATAATTCCAGTATGTCGAGTAACCATTTTGAGATAGTGTTCATTCATACGTCCTTTTATAATTCTCGCTAGGTTAATAATTCTAAATAGTGACATAATGATAATTAAAAAAGCCCATACATTTGAGACGTTTGGTAAGAGTAAGATAATTAGCAACAAGGATATAAAGAGCGACGTCATACATATTGCTGACTTTTTTTGCCAAAAAACTCTCAAAGGTGAACTAGTAGCCGGTAAATAAATTATCCATTCTGAAAAGATACTCGAAATAACTAATATTTGCTGTAGTTGCATTATTAATAATGACTATACCATGCGTAACCGTACTTTACTGAAATTATACAGTATGCTAATATTGACATTGACGGAACTACGATTATCGTAGATTTTTGTTTTTTTATGGAGGATTAATATTAGTATGCCTGAGAGTAAGAATAAGCGTAGGGTAGTGAAAAAGTCAGAAACTGTTCGCGAAAAACGCGCTAAACAGGTCGGTGTAGAGCCGAAGCAGAGACGTGCAAAGAGAGTAGTCTCACGTGCCACGAAGCCATTGAGAGTACTTAGCGTACAACTCATTAGTTTGATTAAGCCTTTTAGGTTTTTGTTACGACCATTTAAGACCAAAGTAGCACGTTTCATTGGCAGGAATGTATATAAAATATTTGGTCTGAAATACCTAGTAGAGAGTTGGAAAGAACTAAGAATGGTTGTTTGGCCTAGCCGTAGCGAAACAGCCAAGCTTACAATTGCAGTCTTTATATTTGCATTTTTGATAGCAGGTTTTGTTGCAATACTGGACGTTGGTTTAGACAAGGTGTTTAGACAATTGCTGACATGATAAAGGGAATAGATCAATAGTATTATGAAAGGACGAATTGAATGAGTAAAAAGTATGACTCAAATTTACAATGGTACGCTATACACACCTATAGTGGTTACGAAGAAAATGTCGCCGAGAGTATTCGTCAGCGTGCAGAAAGCTTGGATATGAAGGACAAGATATTTCAAGTATTAGTACCTAAAGAAAAGATGATTGAGGTAAAAAATGGTAAACGAAAGATTGTGGAGAAAAGAATTTTTCAAGGTTATGTACTTGTTCAAATGAAGATGACCGAGGATGCCTGGTATATTGTGCGTAATACGCCATCAGTAACTGGTTTTGTCGGTTCAGGCACTGATCCTACTCCTGTAAGTGAGGATGAAATGGAAAAGATCATGAAGCGAATGGGTCGTAAAGAGCCTAAGCATAAAATAGATTACAAAATTGGTGAAGTTGTAAATATAACTGATGGCCCATTTAAGGGGTTTGATGGAGCTATTAGTGAAATTGATGCCACTAAAGGCAAGCTGAAGGTACTAGTAAATATGTTTGGGCGAGAGACTCCAGTAGAGCTTGACGGCTTGCAGGTAAAGCGTGTATAAGGATGTAAAAATAGCACAATACCTTGTATTGAATTACAGAGATAAGGTGTGGTATGCTGATGTTGTTACGCACTTGATACTTAAAGAAGTAATTGTGATATGGTGGATTTTTATACTAATAAAAATGATTGTGATGTTATGGGCTTGAAATAGTTTTGGTGTCCGATTTCACCAATTAAAACTCACTTAGTTTGATGTCACAATAGAATCATAATTTACATGGGGAAGGAATAGAATCATGACTAAGCCGATTAAGGCGAACCTGAAAATGAAAATTAAAGGCGGGCAAGCTAGTGCAGCACCACCGGTTGGTAGTACTCTTGGGCAGTACGGTGTTAATATGATGGATTTTATAAATCCATTTAATGATCAAACTCGTGATCAACAGGGGCAAGATTTAACTGTACATTTGAAGATATATGAAGATCGTACAATGGAATGGCGGATTGTTAGTACACCTACTGATGATTTAATTCGCAAAGCACTGAATATACAAAAAGGATCTGGTAAGCCGAACACCGAGAAGATTTCAAAGAAGCTGTCAGATATTCAAGTAAAGGAAATTGCTGAGAAGAAAATTAACGATTTGAATACCGATGATATTGATGTAGCAAAAAAAATTGTTACTGGTACAGCGCGAAGCATGGGTGTAGAAGTAGAATAAATTATTTTTATCTGTGGGACCTGCGTCGGAATAAAGTGAATAATCGAATAGCGGGGATTGTACCACGAAAGGAGGAATCTAATTATGGCTAAAAAGGCAGAGTTACTAGCGATAGCTCGCGAACTGGAGTTATCTGTAAACGAAAAGAATACTATTGCTGAGATAGAAGCGGCAATAAATTCCACAAAAAATGTTGAGAATAGTATTGGTCAAAAGCATGAGAAAAATAATAACACTGCAAAGTCCGGCAAAAGAAGCGAGAAAGGTCAGAGGGCAGCCCAAGAAAAGATTGCAAAGATAGAGGCGCAGAAACATAGAGACGAAAAGTCTCCTGTGGGTGATAAAGTTATTTCAAAGCGTATACAAAAGGTACGCCCTCGCCTTGAACGCAAGGGAAAGAATATTAGAAAAGCGACAAAGCTGATTGATAAAAGCAAAGCCTATAATTTATCAGAAGCAGTCGAACTTGCGTGTAAAACCAGCTTTGTAAAATTTGATGCAACAGTTGAGATACATATTCGGCTTAATATAGATCCGCGACAAGCAGATCAAAACATTAGAGATACCATAATTTTACCGTTTGGAACAGGAGTCAAGAAGCGTATCGCAGTTTATGCTGATGATACTAATGCTGATATTGCAAAAAAGGCTGGAGCAGATATTGTAGAGACTGATGAGTTTCTACAAATTTTGGATAAAGGGAAAATTGATTTTGATATTTTGATAGCTACGCCGAAAGTTATGCCGAAACTAGGCAAATACGCAAAATTACTGGGACCGAAGGGATTGATGCCTAACCCCAAAAGTGGTACTGTAACAGATGATATTAACCGTGCTGTAAAAGATGCCAAAGCTGGTCGCGTAGAATATCGTATTGATAGTACAGGGATTATTCATGCTGGAGTTGGTAGGGTGAGTTTTGGAAAAGATAAGTTGATTGAAAATGTTAAAGCTATGTTGTTATCAGTCAAGTCTAATAAGCCATCAAGCTTGAAGGGCACGTATGTCAACTCGATATTCTTATCGACAACTATGGGGCCATCAATCAATTTAGATGTCGCCGAAATTTAATAGTCAAATTATTTACAGTACCTCCGAAGTGTGCTTAGGTAATTATAATATCTTAATTATTGCGTCATTTATCGATGGAAACATCTGTTAGTTAATAGTTTAAATAAACATGTTCGAAGTTAAACAAATATAAAACGACACATAGTTGTAATTTTGTATTGACGCTTGCATACTAACATATGCTCAACATACAATAGTGATGATTAGGGAGTAGATTCTTTGGGGGTTTATAGTAATATTCAAATTCGTCAGGCGATTGAAGAAGGCCGCATAGTTTGCGTTCCTTTTGATCCAAAGCACATAGCACACGCAAGTTTAGATGTTACTCTTGGCCATTATTATTATAGGACTGGACAAGCCCAACGAGGTTATGTCTATAATCCATTTTCAGAGACAGACGTCAGACGATACTTTGGAGAGGTACAACAAGCAGTTCCACATCAAGACTGGTGTTTTTCCAACGGCACCAAACTACTTGATAATATCCCTGCGGACCATCCAATTATTCCACTTAGACCAGGAGAGCGTATCCTCGCGCATACACACGAGTTCTTTGGTATTTTACCCCCAGGAGCTTATATGGTAAAGGCGCGTTCGTCATGGGGTCGTAACGGTGTGTCAGTTTGTTTTGACGCTGGCTGGGTGGACCCAGGCTATATCAACCGCCTTACGTTGGAAATATACAATTTAAATGAGCATGAAACTGTGTTACTTCCAGTGGGAGAAAGGATAGCGCAGGCTGTATTTTTGGAAACTGGCGAAGTAGAAGGGAGTTATGGTGAAGGTAGAGAAAAAGGTTTTAGTGGCAAATATCAAAAAGGTACTAATCTACGAAACATAATTGAGAATTGGCATCCAGAACAAATGCTACCACGTGCGTTTAAAGACTCGAGAATATTACCTTTGGAAATACCGGGTTTAAAAGCACGGTGAACAACATGAATAGTAGCAAGAATGGTTGCTTTATAGTAATTGAAGGCGTAGATGGCTCTGGTAAAGGTACTCAGCTTCAGCTTCTGACTAAGAGACTAAAAAATGAGGGGTATGATGTAGCAACATTTGATTTCCCTCAATATAATCAACCTTCGAGCTATTTTGTGCGAGAATATCTCAACGGAAAGTATGGATCAGCTAATGAAGTCGGTCCGTATACAGCATCCCTTTTTTATGCATTGGATCGATATGAAGCCGCACTTGATATTCATCAAGCATTATCTGATGGCAAAGTAGTTTTGGCAAACAGATATGTAGTATCAAATATGGCTCATCAGGGCACAAAATTCAAAGATTCAGAGCAACGTCGTGGATATTTCATATGGTTAGACAATCTCGAATATAAACTGCTGAACATCCCAAGACCAAATAAAAATATTGTACTTAATGTTCCAGCCGAAATTGCCCAGCAGTTAGTTGATGTGAAAGAAAAACGCGATTACACAGATAAGAAACGTGATATTCACGAATCCGACATAGAACACCTGCGAGGTGCGGTTAACGTCTATAACGATCTATGTCATTTATTCCCTAAGGATTTTGTACGAGTTGATTGCGTGCGTGGCGGAAAACTGATGAATGAAGCGCAAGTGGAGGATATCGTCTGGAATAAAGTGTTACCTCTACTGCCAAGCAAAAACAAAAAATCAACAAAGGAAATGAAAAATAATGTCAAGCCTAGTTTATCGGCAGAGTCTTATAATCCGTACTTAAAACGCGAAGGAGATACTTGGCAAGTGTCCGAAGAGGGTATTCAGTTGTTGAACACTGTAGTTACAGAGAGTAGAGGAAATGTATATGCCTTTACAGAGAAACTAAGTACTATGACTATAGCAGCTGCGATGGCGAGACTTAGCAGAAGAGGTGATGACATGCGGGTCACAATTCTTGATGAATTTACAACCCAACAAGGCAAAGATGAAGGATTAATAAAAAGGGTAATTACCGCTTACGGAGATGATTCCGTACAACAGCTTGTTGGTCAACACATTGTGGTTGAGAATGCCTCTAACCTCCTTACAAAACAAATTGAATGGGGAAGGTTGGCAGCTTATTTAGAGCAATCAACTCGATATATTTACTATGATCAAAAGGACAGCGACGGTAGATATAAATATTTCATACCAAAAACATTAGATGACTTGACAAAAGTAAAATATGTAACCGTAATGGATAAGATATTCGAATTATATTCAAAAATGGTAAGAGAACTGAATGAATATATCCAAAAACGTTCTGACACCCCAACATCAGAAAGAGATGTTGCTTGGAGAAGTGCTATTAAGGCGCAGGCTTGTGACGCTATTCGACCGGTGCTTCCAGTAGCTACTAAATCTACGGTCGGAATATTTGCAAGCGGACAGGCACTAGAAATGATGATAATGCGCCTAAGGTCTAGCGAAAGCAACGAAGCTAGAGAAGCTGGCGATGCAATACTACGCGAGGCTAGGAAGGTTATACCGACCTTTTTGGAGCGAGCGGATAAGCCTGATAGGGGTGGCGCTACGACTGCATACCTTGCCAACACTAAAGACAATATATTCCAGCTTTCAAAGAAGTATTTACCGGCAAGTTATAGTAATGACCAAAATGCTGTAACTTTGGTGAACTTCTGGCCACGTAATGAGCTAGATTTAGTTCCACATATGTTGTATGAGAGCTCCGATATGTCTCTTAAGGAACTTCAGCAAGAGGTTCAGGGATGGCCTATTGAACGAAAAATTGAAACTTTTGATACTTATATGGGTGAGAGGTTAAATCGACGCCATCGCCCGGGGCGTGCATTAGAGCAGGCACATTATACATGGGATTTGGTATGTGATTATGGTATATTTAGAGATTTGCAAAGGCATCGTATGGTAGATGATTTACAGTGGCAGAAACTTACACCACGTTACGGATTTGAAATCCCGAAGATAGTAGAAGATTCAGGGCTGGATGAGGAATTTGAAGCGTGTTTCGACCTTTCGGCTAAGTTATACTCTACTCTTCAGCAGGAAGGATATAGTTACGATTCTCAATACGCTACTTTGCTAGGACATAAGATGCGCTGGAAAGTTACATATAACGCAAGAGAAGCTTTCCATTTTCATGAACTTCGGACTAGTCCCCAGGGTCATCCAGGCTATCGTAAATTGGTGCAGGAAATGCATGATAAAGTGTCTCAAGTACATCCTATTTTGGCTAAACATATGCGATTCGTGAACAAAGATGAAGACCCCGAATTGACTAGACTAGCTGCCGAACGAGCTTCGCAGTACAAGCTAACCAGACTTGATAATCCGGTATCTAAATAAGGAGCTATTTACTGTGATGAATTATTTGGTGAATAGAAGTGATAAGATACTCCATAAGCATACGGTTGTTGGTTTTCATCAGCATTTAATAGGATTGCGCGTTCAACAAGAAGTTGATCATACTCAAAGTGCACTACAATAATATTGTTGTCTAAACTATCATTATCTATCTTTTCAGTTCCAAGTATTTTCTGATTCGTGTCGATTTTGCTGGGAAGGCCAAGTTTCTGAGTAAAACTTTCGTGAATCTCTTCGTGTAGGCTTTCTTCTAGTACGAAATACGGACTGTAAGTAAGAGAGCTATCTCTTAGCAGTGCATGAACTTGCTTGACCATATTACGAGCATACGCCTCAACATATGCAATACGATCATTCGTGAACTCATCGAGTACATGTTTAGCATACTCAGCACTAGCATCTAAGAAGCCATTTTGACTAGTTGGTTCTTTCTCGAACCCCTTTTCTATTACTTGTGTCATTGTATTATTTCGAGTTAAACTTTCAAAGATTAAAAAGTAGTCAATATATCCGCACCATTAGATCTTGCTCAAAAATATTAAGTTCGTTTATATAGTTCTTTAACAGCGGTGCTACAGATTTGCTATGCTTATGTGGTTTTGTGCTGAATGCAGATTTGCCTGGATATGTTTTTCTCATATTGAAGGGCACTTCACTTAGAGGGAGATTATTCTTTCGATAGTTTACCTCACATTATTCACAATAAAAGAATATAGTCCTTATAAAAGTACTTGTCAATAACGCTTTGTACTGATAATATAAAGTTTCATGATAAGCTTCAATCAATTTTTGGATCTACTCCTCGCTCTTAATGGGCTGTGCTTCAAGATGATTGGAGTCTCGGGTAATAAAACGTAAACCCCAGCACAGCCCTAAAGAAGCAGGCTCCAATGGGCCTGTTTTTTAACTTGTAAATGGAGATACTAATAATGCGTACAAATGGAAGCAATCCAAAATTTGAAAATACACCAGAGGGACGAAAAGCAGCTGAAGATTATTCACGACAAATTGGGACTGGAGGCTTTTGGGAGCCATACGTTCAAGATTCAGATGACTCGAACAATACTAATGATACTGAATTTACTGAGAGAACTGCAGTTATGGCTGTCTTTAAAGCTATTAAGGAAAACCCGAGTAGCTTTAGCTCCGAGCAAGTGCAAAAAGTCAGCGATATGTTACGTAAGCTACTAATAGACAATATGGCTCCTACGGCGGATTCGGTGGACCTAACCGATGTCGAAATGCCGCCTATGCAACCCGGAGAACCAAGTTGGGCTTCATTCAAGGATGGTGGTGGACCACATACCACTGAATTTGGTCCATCACCAGCCAAGCAAAACCCACACAAGGATAATATTGGCGAGCCAAGTTCTGAAGTAGTGCAAATTACTGAGCTGTCCGACGCGATGCCTACAAAGCTTGTTGTAGTTGAGCGTCAAGTTCCAAATGATAAATGGTCGGGAATGATGGCCTAAAAATTGTACTTGACATTAGAATGCAATAGGAGCAATATAATTGCTTATGACTCAGAATATAATCGCAAAGGTGGTTATTTCCCCGTAGTAGCGGGTACTGAGTTGTATTACAAACTAATAGAGAAATCAGCCCCGCTAGAAAAGTAGCGGGGCTTTGATCTTTAAAGGAGAAAGGGAAATGAAAATGTTAAAATATGAGGGTCAATCGTATGAAGGATTATTTGAATCTGAAACGAAAGAGGAAAATCTTGATTATATTGCGTTAACGGGGTTAGCTAGAACTGCAGATTCTTATACAAATCACCAAAATAACGGTTTAATATCTGGAACCGATGCATATGAAAACCCTGATGACCAATTTGTAACCGGAGATTACTTCACAGATGAATGGACTGATGTTGGATTTACGGATTAAACTATGGTAAGTAATTTTGGACCATACAGTTCTATCATGCGAGCTGGAAACTTTTATTTTGTCGCTGGTCAAGTAGGTGTAAGCTTAAAGAATAATGAAGTGAGTAGTGATATCGAAGAACAGACAAAACAAGCGCTAGAAAATCTGACAGCTGTGTTAGAATCTGAGGGGTTAGAAATACAAGATGTCGTAAAAACTACTGTTTTTTTGACTAATATGGATGATTTTGAAAAAATGAATAGCGTTTATTTTTCGTATTTTGGGAAAAATTTGCCAGCTAGGTCAACAGTTGGAGTTAATGAGCTACCAAGGGTAGGTAGTGGCAAATCTATTCTGAAGATAGAGATTGAGGCCATAGCCCATAAGAACGTTAGTCGCAATAGCTTATGAAAGATCTAATAAAGCAAACGCTAAAGACAAAAGTTTACGAAGTGGCAAAAGAGACACCCCTGCATTACGCTGAAAAGCTATCAGAAGGACAAAATGTAAGTGTTTACTTAAAGCGAGAGGATTTACAAGTAACTCATTCTTTCAAGTTACGTGGTGCCTATAACAAAATATGTAATTTATCAGGATCCGACAAAAGTAAAGGGATAGTTACAGCTAGCGCCGGTAATCATGCACAAGGTGTTGCGTTTAGCGCGAATAAGCTTGGTATTGAATCAACTATAGTTATGCCGGCTACTACGCCAACAATAAAAGTTGATGCAGTAAAAAAATTAGGCGGTAGAGTGATTCTTACTGGAGATAGCTATACTGACGCATATGATCATGCTATTAAAATCGCAGCAAAAAGTACTGCAAAATTTATTCATCCTTTTGATGATGCCCAAGTAATCGTTGGACAAGGTACTATAGCGAGAGAGCTCCTTGAACAGATTCCAGATGTTACACATATTTTCGTACCAGTAGGTGGTGGTGGACTTATTGCAGGTATTGCACAATTTATAAAAACGATCGATACACGTATCAAAATTATTGGTGTAGAGCCAGATGACAGCAATGCTATGCAGAGATCGCTTAAAGAGAAAAAGCGTGTTTTTCTAAAGCATGTTGGTATTTTTGCTGATGGCGTAGCAGTAAAGCAGGTTGGAAAACTTACGTTTAATATTGCTCGTAAATACGTCGATAAGATAATTACAGTTAATACAGATCAGATTTGCGCGGCTATCAAAATTCTCTTCGAAGATACTAGGAGTATTGTTGAACCAGCTGGAGCGCTTGCAGTAGCAGGTATTCAAAGTTATAGTTTCTCAAATTCAAAAAATGCAAAAGCAGTAGCGATTTGCTCAGGCGCCAATATGATGTTTGAAAGGCTGCAACAAATCGCCGAAAGAACGCTTATTGGTTCGGGAAAAGAGGCACTCTTTAGCGTTAGAATGCCGGAAAAGCCTGGCGCATTAGAAAAGTATTGTGAGAAGGTATTAAATGGGCGGAGTATTACCGAGTTTAGTTATCGTTTAAATAAACGTAGCGAAGCGCAGATATTAGTGGGTATCTCAGTTGTTAATGATGAAGATAAACGACTTTTTATAAATAAGATGAAGTCAAACGGTTATTCACATAATGACTTATCTAATGATGATATAACCAAGGAGCATATCAGACATATGATAGGAGGTTTAGCACCAGCAGCAAAAAATGAATACTTTTATCAAGTAGAATTTCCAGAACGTGCCGGTGCTCTTATAGATTTTCTATCTGCACTAGGTAATAAGCTAAATATTAGTGCTTTTCACTATAGAAGTGCAGCAAGTGATACTGGAAATGTACTACTAGCAATTGAAACCGAGAATAGGAAACAATTACATAGGCAATTAGACAAGGCGGGATATAACTGGCAATCCATCAATGAAAATACTGCACTAAACGTTTTTATAAGATGAAATCTGTATTTAATTGTCAAGATAAATTAATTGACATTTGTTAATTCGTTAATTAGAATAGCATAGTTACCAAAGACAGCGACTGTACTTGAAAATATTCATAAGGTACTTAATTTGTCGCCGAGGTTGAACAAGCTCGTTTTTGTATAGAGCACGTATTGACCTTTGGTAACATAGGTCAATTTTTTTGGCTTTTAACCCACGGTAATTGGTCGAAGTCGTGGAAATAAATCTAAGCGGAGAGAAATATCTAATATGGCATTGACTAGTGAAAAAAAGAGAGAGGTTGTGGGTGAAGTTAGTCAATTATTAACTGAGTCAAAGATGACCGTAATAGCGAAATATCAGGGCATTTCAGTGGACTCGATGCAGGTTTTGCGTAAATCAGGAAGAGAGAGCAGAACCACGCTCAAAGTAATTAAAAATCGGTTATTTATTAAAGCACTCCAATCGCTAGATACACATAAAAATGTTGATACTAAAAATTTAAAAGGTATGTTAATCTATGCATTTAATACCGAAGATGAGGTCTTGCCCGCAAAGGTATTGGCGGAGTTCGCTAAAAGTCATCCGTCTATAGAATTTATTGGAGCAATAAGCGCCGAAGGAGAAGTATTAGATGCTGATCAGGTGAAATCATTATCAAGCTTACCGAGTAGGAACGAGCTTATATCGCAGGTTGTATCTACTTTGATGTCTCCAATTGAAGATATTACGAATGCAATTTCCGGAAGTATACATAGCATACTTGATGGTATTGTAGCGGGAAAATAAGCCTAAGTAGTTATACATAAAGCAAAGAAAGGAATTTAGAATTATGGCAAAAGACTTAAAGAAACTAGCCCAAGAGCTTACTGGTTTAACAGTTGTAGAGGTAAATGAACTAAAAAACATCTTGAAAGATGAATTCGGTATAGAACCAGCCGCTGCTGTAGCTGTAGCGGGACCAGCAGCACCGACCGAAGCAGCACCTGCCACGGAAGAGAAGAGTGAATACGATGTAGTGCTCAAGGACGCTGGTGCGCAGAAAGTTGCTGTTATTAAGGCAGTAAAGGATATAACTGGATTAGGCTTAGGCGAAGCAAAAGCTATCGTTGATGGTGTACCTAAACCAGTTCTTGAAAAGGCTAAGAAGGATGATGCAGAGTCAGCCAAGAAAGCCCTTGAAGAAGCTGGTGCAACAGTTGAACTATCTTAAAGTATAGATTAATGAAGACACGGCGGTTCTGAAGATAGAAAGTATTTGTAATTTTTCATAAACCATAAACGCTATACCTGATATAATGTTAATCGGTTAGTATTTGTTATGGCGTGAATGTCACTTTATCCACAGATTTTACTTATTTTTTGACAATATTAGGCTGAGCGTGGTAGAGTTTACAGTAAGTGTGAAAATAAACACTTATGTAGAGAGGCCAGGGAGATGGCAGATATACCAGATAAACAAATTAAGAGATTGAAGGCTCTTATAACAGAGTCTGAAACTAGTTTGGCAGCTGCTAAAGAGCTACTTTTGAGTTTAGTAGGGGAAGACGAGATAGCGACTAGCCTAGCAAAGTCTGATACAGGCTTAGGTAAAGTTATTGAGGGCGTATTTGACGGTCAGAATATGGTTGGCTCTGACGGCAAAACATATCCAGTTCCTGCTAATTATGCTAGTAAGTCAAAGCTTGTGCAAGGTGACATACTTAAGCTTACAATTGCAGATGATGGGGCATTTTTATACAAGCAAATAGGTCCTATACCCAGAAAGCAAGTTGTTGGTACGCTTATACAAGAAAACGGACATTATTATGTGGATGTAAATGGTCGCAATTATCGAGTGCTGTTAGCGAGCGTAACTTATTTTAAGGCTAAGCCAGGTGATCAAATAAGTATAAACATACCCGAAGATGACAGTCATGCCGAGTGGGCAGCATTAGAGGCAGCATTGTAGCAATCCACTGATCAGTATTATTTATAAGAAAATGGAAAAATCGATTCCCAAGAGTCTGCATCGACTCAGAGATGGGGGCAAGAATGATTGGGATGGGCTCGCAGATAATGAACTTAATAAATTTCAGAAGTTAGCAAAAAAATCAAAAGGCATATTGACAGCAGCAAATGCTGTAACAATAGCAAGTACTGTAGTGGTACTTAATGGTCTATCTGATTATATTAATGGTCAAAAAATGCAAGGAATCTTTAAAATATTCACTGGCCGTCTAGGAGATGTTGGTGATGGCATAATTGCCGAAGCTACCGGAACAAAAGGACGATTTGGCCGTTCGTTAGACCCCTCCATGGACTTTGTACAATTAGGCGTAGCTTTACCAATGCTTGTTCAAGGCGATGTTATGCCATTAATACCAGCTGTAGCGATAGCTACACCGAAGGCTATAGATGCTACAGCTACGATGACGTCAGTAGTTCGTGGGCATGAGATGAACCCTACGAGTGAGGGTAAACGAAGTATAGCTATGATTTGGGCAGGAATTGGTGCGTTTATGGTAAAACACGCATTAAACAAACATGCTCCTGGAATGGCTGATGTAGCATTAGAAGCTGTAGGCTGGGCTGGTACACTTGGTGGTGCAGTTTATCACCTACCAGCAACTAAAGAATATGTACAAATAGCACTCGGTAGTAAATCCCAGTCTCTTGACAGTAATAGATAGCATAATACACAACATCAAACTATACCAAAATTGTTTATAATGATTTCTGGCGAATGGTTGGCATTCCAAATGTAAGTCTGAATATAACACTAAGTGAACTATTCGGAAATATATGGAGGTTAAATGAGCAAGGCTCTCTATAGGAAGTATAGGTCTACTAAACTTGACGATGTGGTAGGGCAAGAGCACATTACGAAGACTCTAGGAAACGCGATACGTAATAAACGAATAGCACACGCGTACCTATTCACTGGTCCAAGAGGTATTGGCAAAACGTCAGTTGCTCGAATTATGGCTTTTGAGATAAACAAATTACCATATGACGGTGAATCCACGCACCTAGATATTATCGAGATAGATGCTGCGAGCAACCGAGGTATTGATGAAATACGTTCACTTCGCGAAAAAGCATACAATGTACCGTCAATCGCCAAGTATAAAGTATATATTATCGATGAAGTACACATGTTAACTAAAGAGGCTTTCAATGCACTATTGAAAATTCTTGAAGAACCGCCACAACATGTAATTTTCATTCTTGCTACTACGGAAGTAAACAGGCTGCCCGAAACAATTATTAGTCGTACGCAACGATTTAGCTTTAAGCCAGCAAAAGTTCCTGAAATTATAAAATTATTAAAACGAATTACTGTAGCCGAAAAAATTACTATTAGTGATGAAGCGCTAAAGTTGATTGCGCAGCACGCGCGTGGTAGTTTTCGCGACGGAGTTGCACTTTTAGACCAGATTAGGAATACTGGTCATGATATTAGCGTTGGGGAAGTTAGGGACAATTTAGGACTAGTTCCGAATTCTGCAATAATGACCCTAAAAGATTTATTATTCCGGGGCTCATCAAGGGAGGTTATCGATCTTCTCGATACTTTAACATCACAAGGCTTCCAGGCGTTACAGATTGCTCGACAACTTGTCTATAGCCTTCGTAATGATTTAGTCAACAATAAAAATATTGATGTTGACTTATATACTAAATTAATTAGAGAGTTGATTGATGTATCTGCGTCGCATGATGATTATCTCTATCTCCAAATTATATTATTGGAAGTAGTACTAAAGAATAGTCATCAGTCACAGGCAAATACAATTAATGATAATTCTACTGAATTAAATGCTGAAAATGACAAAGTCAAAAAAGATAAGGAGCCTTTACGGGTTCACCCTAGGGAACACACACCAACAGTTAAGTCTGATTTAAAGGCTTCAGCTAGTCTCACTGATAACAAAGAACTTTCTGTTGATCAGCCCAGTCAGCCCAATACTAGCAAACAGGGTGTTGAAAGCAAGACTATGCTCAGCAATGACACTTGGCAAAAAATCTTGTTAACATTAAAGCAAAAACACAATACACTTTACAGTATTATAAAAGATTCCGAACCAACTTTAAAAAATGATAAACTTAACCTCAATTTCAAATATCAGTTTCATCAAAAACGAATAAGTGAATCTAAAAATATCCAGATTATACGTTCAATTGCAAGTGAATATATAGGTCGGGATATTGAAATTGAGTGCGTGGTAAGCAAGAGCAAGAATATAAATGCTAATCGGTTAGCAACAAAGTCTAAATCACCATCCACTAAAGATCCTATTGACCTGATAAACAATATATTTGGAGGTGGCGAAATATTGGAATAACTTGTAAAATATATGTTACATGCTGATGGAGGATCGAAGTCTAGTAAAGTCTGACTCGTCGCTGCCGTATGATACTAACACAGAAGCAAGTGTGTTGGGGGCAGTACTTATTGATAATGACTCATTGACGAAGATTGCTGACAAGTTGGTACCAGACGATTTTTTTGATTCAAAACATAAAGAGATATACCGAGCGATAATAGAGTTATTTAACGAAAATCGTCCTATTGATGTATTAACATTATCGGACAGACTTCGTGCCAATGATAGCCTCAATAATATTGGTGGTGCCGCTTATTTGACAGAACTTACAAACTTCGTGCCAACTGCTGCTCACCTTGAAACATACGCTGATATCGTAATAGAAAAATCACTCAGAAGAAAGCTATTAGAGGTTAACAGTAAAATTCGTGGTCTTATGCTTGATGAGGCAAAGCCGATCTCAGACCTTATTGAACAAACAGAACAAGGTATATTCAAACTTACCAGACGCCATATAAAGGAGAATATTGTTAGCATAGAAGACGTTCTAAGCGAGAGCTTCGAAAGGCTCGATGAACTTCATAAAGATAAGGGGAAGTTGCGAGGGATTACAACTGGCTTCAAAGCTATGGATAATATATTGGCCGGGCTTCAACGTTCCGACTTGATAATTCTGGCAGCACGACCGGCTATGGGAAAAACTGCTTTGGTGCTTAATCTCGCATATAATGTAGCGACAAAAGCTGAACAACCAGTGTTGATCTTTAGCTTAGAAATGAGCAAGGAGCAACTCGTAGACAGGATGTTGGCTAGAGAATCGGGTGTAAGCGCATGGGCACTTCGCACCGGAAACTTAACTGATGAGGACTTCGAGAAGATCGGTCACGCTATGGGCGTCCTTTCAGAGGCCCAAATTTTTATTGATGATACTCCGGGTTTGACAATTTCAGAATTACGAACCAAGGCCAAGAGAGAAGCGCATCGACGACCACTTGGCTTAATCGTTGTTGATTACCTTCAGCTTATGAGTGGTGGCTCTAATTATGGCGGGCAAGCGAATCGGGTTCAGGAAATATCAGAGATATCGCGCGGATTGAAAGGAATTGCTAGGGAGTTAAACGTCCCGCTTGTGTCACTAAGTCAGCTCAGCAGATCAGTTGAAAGCAGAAACCCTCAAATACCACAACTGTCAGATCTAAGAGAGTCTGGATCAATAGAACAGGATGCTGACGTCGTAGCTTTTCTTTATAGGGAAGACTATTATAACCCGGAATCTGATAAACAAAACATTCTCGAGGTGCACTTTAGGAAACACAGACATGGGGAGGTTGGCAGTATCGAGTTGTACTTTGATCGTGAAAAGCAACGAATTACCGATATTGACCGAATTCACACTCCATTTGATTCGTAGTTAATGCCATTGTAGATGTGATGATATACTATATATTACTAATGCTGTGGCGTTTTACAATATGAGAAAAATCGAAAAATGGTTTAAAACCAATTGGCTTGAAGTATTTTATTTTGTATTTGCTGTTTTGGCACTATTATTTTTGCTGTGGTATGGCTTAGCGCGGATATTGCCCGAAATAACTGTGGCAGAAGCCAAGCAAGCGGCTTCGAGCGCTAGTACAAAAACTATTATCGAAAATCCATTGGGTTTACCACACAAAGTATTACAGCATATTAGCCAAAAACTTCTGCCTGGTGCATTCGGAATACGTTTAGCAAGTACTATATTTGGTTTTCTTGTTGTTGTTTCATTTTACCTTATAACCAAGAGTTTGTATGCCGGACGGGTAGCATTATTAGGTACTTTAGCTTTTGCTACTTCCGCGTGGTTTCTTAGTATTGCCAGGTCTGGAGTTGACGCAAGCATGTACTTTCTACTCTTTGTAACTGGTGCTTGTTTGATGTGGGTTAGAAAATCAGAAAATAGCGCATTATCAATAACTGTAACATCAATGCTATTATTGTTACTTTTATACATTCCAGGTTTAATTTGGATAATCATCCCGCTTGTGTTTTGGCAATCTGGTGTATTTTTAAATAAATTCCACCGCAAAAGGATTGTTTATTTGGGACTGCTCGGAATTTGTATGATCTTTGCACTTATTCCACTATCGATATTACTTTACAATGAGCATTCATTGGCATTAACGTATTTTGGGCTACCGAAGGAATTTCCAGGGATTTCGCATATTGCTCGTAATTTTGTTGGTATACTGGTAAATCTTTTTGTACGCGGACCAGATGACCCTACTGTGTGGCTAGGCAGAGTACCATTACTTAACCTATTCGCTACTGTAATGTTTTTTGTGGGTATGTATTCGTTTATGAAGAGAAAAAAGCTTGATCGTGTGGCTGGAAGTATTTTTATAATAATCGCGAGCTTAGTATTAGTTAGCTTGGGTGGAGCTGTCATGATTGCGATCTTGATTCCGTTCATTTTTCTGATAGTAACAGAAGGTATATCATTTCTATTGCAGCGATGGGGCACAGTTTTTCCACGAAATCCAATTGGTCGAACTATTGGAGTCGGACTTATGACTATTGTAGTATTAATATCTAGTGCTCAAGGTATCAGCCAACATTTCATAGCCTGGCCTAATACACCTGCGACTAGGCAAGTTCATAATCTGAAAGTAAATTAATGATAGTGTCTGATACAATATAGCCTAGGTTATAAGTCGATTTATAAGCTATTTCGACTAAGTAATACCGATAGAGATATCATTTTCAGCTCAAGGATATCGATTATAAAATAAGTTAATTGGGAGGCTCAAGTAGATGGGAAGATTTGATCAAGCAAAAATGTTGTTGCAGGTAAAAAAACTTCAAAAAGAATTACAGAAAATGACAATAATTGCAGAGCAAGGAGATGGCGCAGTTAAAGTAGAGATTAGTGGCGAACAGAAGATTAAGAAGATACAAATTGATCCAGAGCAGATTGACTTAAACGACATTCATCAACTTGAAAGATGGGTAGAAGATGCGGTTAAGGATGCATTACAACAAAGTCAAAAGATAGCTGCGGAGAAAATGCAACCATTTATGGGTGCTTTAAGTGAACTCGGACTAGGGTAGGCTTGTTGTCAATGGCGAGAGTTTTGCCACTTGCTCTAGTCGAAGTTATTGATGCGTTGGGAGTACTACCAGGGGTCGGCCCTCGTACAGCAGAACGTTATGCTTACTATTTAGCCGAACATGACTCAAACAGCGCCAAACATTTAGCAGACAAAATATACAAACTGCACGATGGCATTTCGTATTGCAAAAGGACTTTTGCACTTATTGAGAGTGGCAAGGAATATTCTGATCTATATACTGACCCTAAAAGAGATAAAAGGCTAGTAGCTGTTGTAGCTGAACCGTTTGATGTCGTGGCAATAGAAAAAACTGGTCATTTCACAGGAACTTATCACGTTCTTGGTGGTTTGGTTTCACCTATTGATAATATTGGTCCTGATGATCTCCATATTGACGAACTTATAAAGCGTATAGACGAAGACCGCGTAGAGGAAGTGATTTTAGCAACCAATGCGAGTGTTGAAGGTGAATCAACAGCTCTTTACATACAAAAACAAATTGGAAAACGTGATGTCAAGGTAACCAGACTTGCGCGCGGATTACCAGTTGGTGTAGACCTGGAATATGCTGATCAGGTAACGCTAAGCCGTGCTCTAGAAGGACGCACTAAACTATAATTACGGTATTTTGATATACTCATTTGTAAATGATAAGCAGACTAAAGGAATTAGTTGACGAATCTAGTAAGATTGTCATAATGCAGGCGGATAACCCAGACGCCGATAGCTTGGGCAGTTCCTTGGCGTTGGAACAAATTCTTGGTGAGATGGGTAAAGAAACCTTTCTTTATTGTGGAGTAGATATTCCAGGTTATCTGAAATACTTAAACGGATGGGATAGAGTAAGTCCAGAAATACCAGCGGAATTCGATTTTAGCATAATGGTTGATTCAAGCACACTTACTTTGTTCCAGAAACTAAGCGAAGGTGATGATATGAAGCTTATAGCGAAAAAGCCCTGTGTAATACTCGATCATCACACAGAAGTTGATAACATCGTACCCTTTGCTTTACTAAACATAACAGATAGGAATGTATCATCAACCGGTGAATTAATATACAATATTGCTAATAAGCTTAAATGGCCATTTGATAAGAATTCTGCGTTATTTGTTATGGCATCCATATTGGGAGATACTCAGGGATTATCAAATGATCTTACAACCGCAGATACATTTCGTGTTATGGCATCACTGATTGATATTGGAGTAGATAGAGTATCCCTAGAAGAAAAACGACGTCTATTATCAAAGATGCATCACGAGATATTCTTGTATAAAGCACATTTGATAAAACATACCGAATTTTATTTTGATAATCAGTTAGCACTGATTGTTATACCGCAAGGTGATATTACAAAATATAGCCCTTTGTATAACCCAAACGCATTGATACAACCAGAACATCTACAGACTGAGAATGTACGAATATCCATAGCAATAAAAAATTATGATGACCATCGTGCGACCGCTGCAATACGCTGTAATACTGATACGCCTATTGCGGGGAAACTTGCCGAGAAGTTTGGTGGTGGTGGTCATATTTATTCCGCAGGGTTTAGGATATCGGAAATGGTGTCAATTGATAAGCTAAAGTCTGATTGCCTCTCAGCAGTTTCAGAATTACTCGAAAATTGTCCTAGAAATTATAGAAAAGAGACAAGAAATGAAACTATATAATACTTTGACTAGAAAAAAAGGAACTTTCGAACCATTGCATAACAATAAAATTCGAATGTATTCATGTGGGCCGACGGTTTACGATCATATACACATCGGCAACCTAAGTGCCTTTATTGTTGCCGACACACTGCGACGTATCCTAAAGGCCAACGGCTACAACGTACAGCATGTCATGAACTTTACCGACGTGGACGACAAAACAATTCGTCGCAGCGCGGAGCGATACCCGGACGCGGCGCCAGAAGAAGCGCTTGAAAATCTTAGCCACGAGTACAAACAAATATTCCTAGACGATATGCAAGAAATCGGAAATAACGTCGACGACATAAAATTTGTGAGTGCCGTCGAAAATATCGAAGGTATGCGTGCTCTTATCACAGACCTGTACAACGACGGTTTCGCCTACATCACCGAAGATGGTGTATATTTTTCTATCGAAACGTATCGCTCCAGTGGAAAAAAATATGGGCAACTCCTAGAACTTACTGCTAGCAATACCAGCGAATCACGCATTGACAACGACGAATACGACAAAGAGTCAGCCCATGATTTTGCGCTCTGGAAAACACGCAAAGATGGTGAACCTGCCTGGGAGTTTGAGCTGGATGGCCATGAATTGCTCGGTCGACCTGGTTGGCACATTGAATGTTCTGTTATGAGTGTTAACAACCTTGGGCAGCCGTTTGATATCCACACCGGTGGTATTGACCTAATCTTTCCACATCACGAAAACGAGATCGCACAAAGCACTGCCGGCAAAGGCGACTTATACGCAAAATATTTCGTCCACAACGAACATTTGCTAGTAGACGGCAAGAAAATGAGCAAATCTCTTGGTAATTATTACACACTCCAGGAAATTCGTGAACGCGGCTATGATCCGCTGGCATTTCGCCTGATGGTCTTGCAGTCCCACTACCGAAACCAATCAAACTTCACATGGGATAACCTGGGAGCCTCACAACGTAGGTTGAGCGATATTCGAGCAATGGCAGATATTCGCTTCCAGGCATCATATAGACAAAATAAGATGATTGACTTTGTACATTATAAGCACAAGATACAAACACTACTTGAAGATGATATTGATACTCCCGGGGCAATAGCTTGTCTAAGTGAAGTTATAAATAAGATATTTGATAGCGGTATAGCTAATAAACAATCAGCTCAATTTATTGAATTTTTGGAGTATATAGACGGAGTATTCGGCCTTTCGCTGATGAGTACCAAAGATATTACTAATCAACAAAAACAACTTATACTCCAACGTGATTTAGCCAGAAAATCTAAGAGTTGGAGTACGTCCGATAAAATTCGCAAAATATTACAAGCTCAGGGAATTATGCTAAATGACAGCTCATCTAAAACTTATTGGCGTCGATTATAAGCCAATTCTTTGATAATAATAAAAATAGGTAATGAATATTGCTTTTTGTATTTATACAAACCGTCATCACTTATTGTCATCTGAAAGGGAGATACCATTTTTGAAATAATCTCGACTTTGAAGATAATCTAATAACAATAGTCGGATGCACCCAGCAACTGGGATTGCTACCAAGCCACCAAGTAGACCACCAAAGTTAACTCCAATAAGCACCGAGATGAATACCAACAAAGGCGACATATTGGTGGTATTAGCTTGAATATTCGGTTGAATTATGTAATTTTCGATCTGTTGGTATAGGATATAGTAAGTTAATATTATTACCGCACTCCAAGGGGATGTAAAAAAAGCAATTAAGGTGACTATGGTTGCACCAATAAAATGCCCAACCATTGGTATTAGTCCGCAAATAAAGACTATTACCATTAACGCCACCGGATAACTAATGTTGAGAATTACCATTGGGACTAGTATTAGTATGGCAGCTATGGCTGCGAGCAGTACCTGACCGTTTACGTATCCTCGAATTACCTTATACATATCTAGTGTTAGTTTTTGAGCATGATCCCTACTCTCGACAGGTATTAGCTTATGAAATAATCGAAGCCATTTTGGCCCTTCAATAAGAAACATAAAAGTAAGTACCAAAACGGTCAGGAGTGCAAATAAACTACCACTCAGCCAAGATGCTGTTGATAGTGCAGTAGATCCGATATTATCTATTCGACCGGAAAGCTCATCGGACAATTTATCTATCTGACCACCGAGATTATTGCGCCGTACAAATCGACCAATAGAATTGTCGTCAGTTCTCGCATCTTCTATCAAACCTGGTACTGCACGTATGAAATGGTTAGTTTGTCTGACAAGTGGAGGTACGATACTAGCAATAAAAGCCCCTAAGAATAGTATGATTAGCAAGAACGATACACCAGTAGCTAATTTCCGACTACCACGACTCTTGCCTGGCAAATGCTTAGCGATCCAATGTACAGGTGCGTTGAGAGCTAGCGCCAAAAAAATTGAGATAAAAATCAATATTAGCGCATCGGCAGCTTGTCTAATAGCGAGTAGAAATATCCAGAAAGAAACTACTATCAGGAGCACTCGGATGAGAGTTCTGTTGGATATTGTAAGCTCAACTTCATCACGTTTTTGTTGACTGAACCACTTTACCATTTTCTGTTCCTCATAGTTTTAACTATTCTTATTATCGCACTCTTTGTTTGTTTATCAATGCGTTTTGATAATATTTGAGTAATTTTTCACCTACTAGATTGACATCATATTGACCGATTTGTGAAGATTGCCGTTCGATGGCTTCTTGTCTGGCTTTCTCATTGGAGATAAAGTAGAATAATCGGTCAGCGAATTTTTTTGCTTTCATTGGGTCAATAAGTTGTTTTTTGCACGATTTTAGAACCGATGCGTATCCAATATTATCACCTGCAATAATTACACTTCTGCCACTGGCCATAGCTTCGATTAATACAATACCAAAACTCTCGCCTCCAATGCTAGGAAAAACTGTTATGTCTGCGCTAGCAAGTAGGTTAGGCTTTATATCTTCCGATACGTATCCGACGACATGTACAAAATCCTCAAGATTATATTTCTTGATATAATTTTCAATTTTCAATCTTAGCTTGCCTTTACCAGCGATTATTACTCTAGTACCAGCTAGTTGCTTCCTTTGATGTAATATAGTGATAGCTTTTAGGAATTGGAAACACCCTTTTCTAGCTACCAGACGTCCCAAGTAGACAATATTTATTTTTCCATCGTCAAAACTTTTTAAAGGTTTAGCACCTTTGAAACGTCTCGTATTTACTACATTAGGTAGCACATGGCTATTCATCCCGATACTTTCAATCGCAAAATCTCGCGCTGGTTTTGATACACTAAGCAATAGATCAATATTTCTTAGAGATTTTTTTGCTATTTTGGCCAGTACTCCAGTCATTTTTGCCACAAATACTGAATACGGATATATGTGAAATGTACCAACCACAAGGGTTGATGCAGGTGCCAAGTTAATAACTCGTCCCGCTAGTAGTGGGCTATAAGGTAGCTGTACGTGCAATATATCAAATTTACTATCAGTTAATAATCGTTTGATTTTACTCCTAGGCACAGGTAGCGGAGTAGACAAAGAATTATGATTGAAATTAACTCGTAAATTTTTGCTTAGGCTATGTACGTTGGCAATATCATTTCGGCTAGTATGACCCACCAAGAAGTGAACTTCGTGGCCAAGATGCTTGAATCTCTGTCCTAGAGTAAGAATATATTGTTGCACACCATCTGTTTGGTCTAAGCTATCATCTAAAACAAAACCGATTTTTAATTTATTTCTATGAATATTCTTCATGGGTAAAAAGTAGAATGTTACTCATTTTGCGTTCATCAAATCATTATATAGTCTTTCGTATTGGTCGATGATATTCTTGTAATCAAACTGTTTAATGTATATTGAAGCCCATTTTCGCCATAGGGCAACCAGATAATTATCATTTAACAAGAGCGACAATCGACGCGCGTACTGTTCGGTATCTTTTGGGTTTACCAGAGAAATCATACCTCTGTCCTGCAAAACCGATACATAGCCGGGGTTATTTGCGGCTACAATCGGAGTTCCACAAGCCATCGCTTCAAGCAATACAATTCCGAAGCTCTCACCATATATTGCCGGGCTACTAAATACATCGGCCTTACGATAGAGCTCGATTTTGTCGGATTCATTTATGTAACCTAGAAATTCAACGGTATTAAGCCCCAGTTGTATTACTCTGGACTCAAGCTTCTTGCGATATGGACCTTCTCCAGCAATAATCAACTTGCAATTCGGTTCGTTCAATCTAGCAAACGCATCAATTAAATATTTTACGCCTTTACGCTTTTCTAAACGTCCAATATAAAGAACCAGCTTTTCTCTCGTAACATCAGCTTTGCGTTTATGGCGATATTTTGAAAGGTCAATTCCATTAGGAATTACCTTAATATCTAAGTCAGACAAACTATTAGCGTATTCGGCCGCAGCCTCTGAAACAGCTGTGAAAGCATGGAATGATTTTAATATTGAACTGGTATAGGGTGTTATTGCCCTTTCAATCATTTTTGACATTACGCCATCAGGGATATGGGCATGGAAAGTCGCAATATTGATGCAATTACTCTTGGTTAATATCTGTCTTGATAGCATGGGTACCCATGGTTCATGGAAGTGTAAAATATCAAACTTATTTTCATTAAGCACAATCTGAATTTCTTCCGAGCTAGTGCTAGCTGATAGTTGCGCCGTGGTCGAGAACGGAGACTTAATATCGGTACCAGTACCAATAAGTATTACGTTTTTTAGGTTCTTGCGTTGTGCTTCTTTTGATCTAGGGGTAATAATTTTTACAAAATGACCCCGTCGAGAAAGCTCATGCTGAGATGCTAGCACACATTCTTGTACACCACCTCCAAGTCCAAGATTATAGGGACAAACCAAACCAATTCGCATTTGCGTGATACAAGGCTGTGCAAAAAACGTCAAATATTTTGCAGCAACCTGACCTTTCTATACTCACTACTGTCAATTATAGCAGATTGATAATTATGTCTGTTCTAAGTACTTACGCAATGCGTTCGGGAAAAGAGGCGAGGCTGTTTTTACATCGGCAATGATACTTGGCGCATGAGAGTTCATTCTTGATTTGTATTCAAAGAAATCATCAAATATTACTCTCATATGTTGTTCGACCATATGGTTATCAAAGTAGCGATCAGATTTGACTGATACATGATGCACCGGCAACTCAACTCGCCATTTGCAATTATCAAGATTTAAAAACTCGTGTGTAGTATACATATGTGTTCTTGCATCATTTATACGCCAAAGATGCACTTCAAAATCCATTACACTACGAAAACGACGTTTGCTAACGGATTTGAATTTCTTTTTAGCATTGTGGGTTTTGGCGTAAGTTGATCTAATGAGCATTGGATGCAGGATTACGTTTCGGAAAAAGATAGCAGGTATGCGATATGAAAAAAACTTTGATGCTATACGATATGCCAATAGACGATATTTACCGAAACTAAAATCATCTTTGTGCGCAAACCCTACTACGCTAACTAGCATATTGACTTGTTTAGTAATCTCAGGAAATCTTTGAAGCATTCTGGTTACGATTACGAATCCAAAAGATAGGCCAGCGATAGTTACTCGTCGTCGTTTGTAACGTAATTTTATGAATGCTGCAAGATAGTCAGCTAGAGTATCAATGTCTGGCTTTTCGCCGATTTTGTACAGGCTGTCCATACCTCCAAATCCTGGCAAGTCAGGCACTGTTACCGCACCGTATTTATTCAAATCTTGAATCACTCCCCACCATCTTTCTAATGAAGAATGATGTCCATATACAAATAGGATTTCTCTGCCACCATTTTTTGGTGCATCCATTCTCAACATGCGACCATGTAGCCCATTCATTTCGAGTGGCACAATATAATCAGAAATATTGACAGTTCTAGTTTTTGCCATACTATCTAAAACTGTAGGACATTATCTATAAAAAAGGCAAGACCTGTTAATGAATATAATGTTGTTATTTTGTACAATAGATTACATACTGTTTTTTACTTATGCTGATTATTCACAGATTTATGGGGCTCTCTCATAGATTTAGTCAATAATAATATCTTATTTTCTAAGTAAGACTTCGCTAACCCAGACATACTCCCAAGGCTCTGGTTCTGGCCCCTGCGCATTTACACCGTCAGGATAGCTGGGAACCCAACCTCGTTCTTTTGCATTACGATAATTGTCCCTACTAATCCAATCAAAGCAAGTACTACTTTGAAAGGTTTTACTCCCATCATCACACCACAGATCAATTACATAGCCAGTATGATGCCTAGAATAACCAGGTATAGCAACTGTTGATAGAATAGTATTTACAGATTCATTCCCAACTCCCTCTGCTATTTGACTTGCCGAAACACCCATTGCATTCAGCCTGCTCATGAATAATTGGCGTTGATATTCTGGTGATCTATAGGCCGAAGTAAGAGTAAGCGGTATGTTGTCTCGGATAGCGGCTTGTCTTAGGTCTAACCATGCGTTTGCTGCTAGTGGTTGAAGCAAATCATCATTTTCCAGTAAAGGATCATCCAATTTTACTATTGGCGACACGGGAATACTAGTCGGTCTATATCCTCGTGATTCGGCAATATTACGAATTTCATCGTCGGCTAATTTATTACCAGTTATTTGCGGTAATTCTGGAAATAGCTACGTATTGGGATATTTCATGCTTAGGACTAATTCGTTGAATTGTTGAGCTGTAAAATTTCGTAGCTTTGTGCTTGGTTTATTTCTGCCACTTGCTGTGTTAGTTTTGTGTGAGTAATCTGATGGTACTAACTTTTTCTCTGTATTCTGTCCTCTTTTAATATTTAGAGGAAAGTCAACAAAGATAAACAGGAATAATGTGCAGAAAAAATAAATAGAAAACAAGCAAGTAATTCAATTTTATGTATTTGACGACGCTTCCTAATTACAGCATGAGATGATTCTCGTATATTAATGATAGGCATTATTGAAAAATATTATACGATATACAACTAACAATCTCATACAATCATTCGGAGCATAGAATTGGTAGTAATACGATATAATACATAGATGCGCACACTACATGTTTTTAGTATATGTAGCCTTCTATTACTAAAAAATGTAGAATATCCGCACAAGCTTCCAATCATTGGGATGTGGCCAAGTGGTAAGGCACCAGGTTTTGGTCCTGGCATTCGGGGTGAGAAAGTCCAGTGGACTTTTGCAAGGCCGGGGACCTGGCTGGTGAATACTACCAAGTCGAGGCGGGCCCGCGAGAAAATTATAAAATAATTTTACTGTGGGTCGAATCTTGATTCGAACCCCTCGTACTTTATATTATAAGTTATAATATTGGGATGTGGCCAAGTGGTAAGGCACCAGGTTTTGGTCCTGGCATTCGGGGGTTCGAATCCCTCCATCCCAGCCAAGATGTACACCAAAGGAGACCTACGTGCCCAATAGCCTAGTTATCAGGGATGACGTAATTTCGTATCGTGAAATGTGCGATATTGAAAATGTCCAGACCTTGCAACGAGGTATGAACTTCAGGCTTAACCCTAATTATTCCGTAGTACTCATGTCACAAAGATCAAATGCCCCTTATGCTGACCGGATTCACGAGGATGGAATTACTGTAGAATATGAGGGCCATGATGTCTCTAAAAAGTCATATACCTACAACCCAAAGTTTGAAGACCAAGTTGCTAAACTTCCTTCAGGTAAACTTACTCAAAATGGACTCTTTATTAAAGCTGTTGAAAGGTTCAAGAATAAACATACAAAACCCGAATTAGTAAAGATATACGAGAAAATATTACCTGGCGTATGGTCGCTTAAGGGCATATTTGAGCTAGTTGATTATAAGCGCGTATTTGACAATGGACGTAATGTATATAGATTTATTTTAAAATTATCGGAAAACCAAAGTGTAAACCAAGATTCCGGTCCTAATGATATCGAACATACCAGAGTGATTCCAAGTAGTATAAAGCAAGAGGTTTGGAAGCGCGACAATGGGCAGTGTGTTTTATGTGGATCATCAGAAAATCTACATTTTGACCATGAACTACCATTTTCCAAAGGCGGTACTAGTTTGACTTCAACAAATATTAGACTTTTGTGCATGAAACACAACTTGGCCAAGTCTGGAAAAATCGAATAAATCTAGACTCGAACGCTCAGCCAAGCTTTGCATCTAAATAGACCCGATTACATGGAACGCTTAAGTTCAGATCAAAGAAATACGATTGGACGGTAAGTTTTTAAATGCTGCCAAAGACCTGGATGGTACTATTGGAACACATACTGTACTATGGCTAAGTAAGTTTTAAATAAACTTTATGCGTACAAATAAACTACTTGCTATACTTTTCTTAATATGTTTTGTTATTATTTTTGCAATAGCTTACTTCTACAATAGATTTACATTCTACGATAGACAATTTAATGGCAAAAGCTATGATGTAAATATTGCTTCAGAGCAAGCATCAGTCAGAGTTAATGAGACTATTGATAGTTTTGAAAAAACTCTCGATTTATCTGAAATTCCAGCGCTCACAACAGGAGAATCGAAATACGTAAATGATTTATGTTTAGTTGATAGAACAATAACTAACACAAACATATTTTCTCATTTGCGCTCTAAAATTGTAGGGGAGTCAATGAGGTGCGTATACGAGGAAGTTAAATACTACTATTGGGATAAATCAGCACCAGAATTTGTTGAAGATATTAAGAATAACCAAGAAAAATTTAAGTTTATAGATAGCTATCCTTATGAAGAATTAGCTGAAAGAGGTGTTACTTTTAGTTTGCTTGAGACACAATATGATAGAAATCCAGCTATACAAGTAAGGTTTGCTAAGCCAGATGCAGTATCGTATACATTCACAGATACAGCGAGCAATTATAATGAAGTTATCTACCAAGGAAGATTTAAAAATATCTGGGAAAAACAAAAACAAGTTAGCAGTTTACCTTCAACGACAGATCTACTAAAATATCAAAATGATTCCCAATATTTGATTCAAGTATCATTTATAGACAGGTATTTTACTTTTTATGATAATCACAAATATTAGTTCCTGACCTGTATGCTCAGCCATAAACAAGATTAAATCGGAATTGTCGCCTATTTTTGGCAATTTTTTCATTAAGTTCTTTCTATTAGTTTTATACATCGATACTTATTTGTCTTTTGGATTTTCTTTTGCAGGTCGCCCCCGACCCGACCCCATAAAGTGTGGCTCGCCAAAACCTGTGTCAAACTCTTCTGAAATAAGAGGAGAAATGCTACAATATTAGATATATGGGTAAGGTGTTAAATCAAAAACTTGTTGATAGTGCATATTTCAAATCTGACGATTTTTTGTTGTTCAAAGAAAGTTGTATTGACTTTCTCAAACAAATACCTGAAAACTCAATAGATATGATTTTTGCAGATCCACCTTATAACCTTTCCAACGGTGGCTTTTCTGTTCACGCTGGTAAGCGTGTAAGTGTCAATAAAGGTAAATGGGACGAAAGCAAGGGTGTAGAAAATGATTTTGCATTTCATACGCAATGGCTTGAGGAGTGCCGTAGAGTTCTAAAACCAAACGGAACGATTTGGGTTGGCGGAACATATCACTCAATCTATCAGTGCGGTTATGCTATGCAGATTTTAGGTTATAAAATCTTAAATGATATTTCTTTGTTCAAACCAAACGCATCACCTAATTTATCTGGGCGTTATTTTACCGCTAGTCACGAAACACTAATTTGGGCAAGAAAAGACGAGAAAGCAAAGCATACTTTTAATTATGATTTGATGAAAAATGGCGATTTTCCAGAAGACAAAATGAAAGTTCCAAACAAGCAAATGCGTAGTGTTTGGTCTATTGGAACACCACGACCAACCTTTAGTTATTCTATGGCATAGATTATAGTTTTATGGATTTAGTATTAGATTTTAATACAGTAAAGATTTACAAAAGCAATTCGCAAAGAATTCGTATTGTTACGGAAAGTTGGACAGGAAAAAATGCTTATTGCTCGTATTGTGGTAAGCCTATCTTTCAGTTTGAGAATAACCGTCCTGTTGCAGATTTTTACTGCAACAATGACCATGAAGAGTTTGAATTAAAAAGTAAAAAGAAAACAATTTCAGCTAAGATTATGGGCGGTCAATATGACAAGATGATTGAAAGAATCACAGCAGAAGAAAATCCAAACTTATTTTTGTTATCATACCTTAACAAGAGTGTAAATAATTTTTGTGTTATTCCAAAATACCTTTTAACACCAAGTATTATTGAAAGACGAAAACCCCTCAAAGATACGGCAAGACGTGCTGGCTGGACAGGATGCAATATCTTAATAGGTAGAATACCAGAGATAGGTAAAGTATTTTATGTAAAAGATGGTGAAATAAATAAAAAGCAGACAGTACTAGAACAATTCAACAAGATTGCTTTCTTAAAACAAGAAAAGGCGGAATCAAAGGGATGGATTCTAGATATAATGAAATGCGTAGATAATATTGAATCTAATGAATTTTCATTACATGATATCTACGATTTTGAGAGTGAGCTGTCAAAATTACATCCTGAAAATTGTAATATCAGACCAAAAATCCGTCAGCAATTACAAATTTTGCGAGATAGAAAGCTTATTGAGTTTTTAGGAAATGGGGAGTACAGGAGATTATGAAAAATTATATTATTTTGACTAATCAAGGCTTTACTGAAAGTCCAAAAAATCAAGAAATTGAAAATCAACAAGTCTTGGGCTACATAAATAGTGATAGCGAGTATGAAGTGATTGAAAAGTTCGTGAAGGAAAATCCATGGATTCTTGAAAAAGGTTTTTCTAAAAATGAAATGATTGTCCGAGAGTTATTATAGAGAAATAGCAATCGGCTCAAAAAATATCAAAAACTTTAAGTTTGTTTGGATCACTGACGGTGCAGGTTGGCGAAGTGCAAAGAAAAACCTGAAAGAAACATTTGATATTCTAGACGATATTTATAACATCGCCGATATGAGAAGTGGCAAACTTGTCCGTTTACTGAAATAGCTTTTCTCTCATTTTATAAGAGTTTGGTACGGATTAGAGCAAACTATAATGCAGAAATTTTAATTAAAGTAAACTAACCCTAAACACATAACAATAACTTATAGACAATGAATATCCACGACGCAGTGAGTAAGTGCAGAAGGCTTGCTAAACAGCATTAAGTATGGTAATCTTTACCGGAATATGGTAATAATGCCGTAATACAGAGGAGAAGACATGGATTTAGGTAACGGTTTAGAGTTAAATTTCGCTAAACTAACAGATGAAGAATCTGATCAAGCTTTGAATGAAATTCTAGAAGATCGAACAGTGCGTGGTCTTTGGGTGCCGAAAGGTGCTGGACAGATCGTAGTTGCGGGGGCAGTAGATATTGCTGCTGAACGAGCTAGACTTCTTGGTACTGTTGAAGTAGGTGCTAGGTTATTTAACGATACTATTGATGAAATCAATAGCGGCCGTCGCAAGAAAGATCAGATTCCAGTGCTGTCACCAGGTTTCTACCGTGAAACAGCCGAAGATTGGCTTACTGACGAACGTGTTACTGCCGCCGCCCAGCTGCCTGAGACTGATCAGCGTAGGCGCACGGTCTTTCCTAAGCTAAATCGCCCCGTTTCTACTGAGGAAACTGTTACTACTTGGGCCAACGTTTCAGACCACGGTATGTACGGCTGGAGTGGTCGCATGAAGTTCCTAGCTAACTGGACTGCTGACCAGTTAAGTGGCTACAACCCAGAACTTGATGTTACTGATCGCTTTGCAATTATCCCTACAGCCTACGACGCTGACCGTGAAGGCACTGTAGCTCAGCAAAAAGCTAATCTCGAAACTTTGCAGGAAGAATTCCCCGAACTAGATGTTACCACTATCTTTGAGGGTTCTCTACTGGCTCGTAAATACAAAGGTCAAAGCGGTACTTGGAAAGACAGCCATGTACGAGGCATTGACCTAACTCCAGCAAAGGTTGACGTGTACGACTACGTGCCGTACGCCGACGTGAACGACGATGGCCGCGCGAGCGTGCTCGATTCTGACGTGCAGTGTGAGGACGCTGCTCGTCTCCAGGTGAGGTAATTCCTTAATCCTTTCTCCTTCCTTTGTTCCTTTTTTCTCTTTCCTTTTGTCTTTGCTTTAGCAAAGACTCCGACGCAAATTTTTGAGACAACCTACTGTACAATAGACTCTGAAGTGGGATTCCATAACACCTAAACCGTGTTAGCGGTGCTTCATTTGGTATGCTTGCTAACGTGTGGTCTTGGTATCGTGGAGATATGCAAGGTGTTAGCACATACAGAACCTTATTACCTCACGATTTGCCTTGGCAGCATCGGTCCCTGCTGACACAGCTTATCTGTTTGGAGTTGCTCCAGGCAGGTATATCACTGTGAAGCTGACTTGGAAACAAAGGTTGACGTGAACGACTAAGTGCCGAACGCCAACGTGAACGACGATGGCAACGCGAACGTGAACGATTCTAACGTGCAGAATGAGAACACTGCTCGTCTCCAGATGAGGCTAATGAGGTCAGGTTGGTTTCAGGAGCGGACGCTCTTGAGCCAGCCACCAAGCATTCTTTGTACTTCGGTAAGTTTTGCCTGTAACTTCAAGCAATTCGTATCGTTAGCGAGTTTTAGCTCTAAGATCATCCGGATTTGCAGACTCAGTACCTCCGCCTGGGCGTGGGCTTTAATTAAAAACTGTTCTTTGATCGCTTTTGGCGCATACTTGGCTGTCAGCAGCTCTACAAGTAACTGATGGCAAGTGCCGATAGCAGGCTCACTGGCAAATATGCGGTAGGCTTTATTAACTGTCTGATTCAGTTCGATTAACTTTTTATATACTTCATAGGTTTTTGCAATGACTGGTAATTCTTCCATAGATCTAACTCTAACAGATATCTGTCCCGCCTCCATGCATGCAAAATCGTTTATTTGGTTAGAAGTGGACATGGGTGAACACCATAAGTGAGGTAGGTGAACCAGATGTACGCTTGATGTGTTCTTGATGGCTTACATCTTGTCCAATAAAAAAAGAAACTATAGTTTATAGACCACTTCTTGGCTGAAAGGTTGAATATTGTTAGTACTTAAATTCTAATATATGTAGATATCATAATCTGCTAAAGAAAATGGATATAATTTGATTATTTGGCCTAAACAATTCACTTGATGTCAATATCAGTATGTATATTTAATTGGTTCAAGACTAGTTTAGCCATCTTTGTTACACTAAATAACAGATGGAAAACAAGTATTTAAAGCATTCACATATTTCAGAGGCTAAAACTCGGCAAGTTGTTCGGTTGTTTTGTGAGG